>Ga0180009_10000951_pt1 | contig 36787 bp, 28 predicted proteins | sample OS_PC_MetaG_FD_123537 | JGI IMG/M metagenome (GOLD analysis project Ga0180009, IMG submission 123537) | Groundwater microbial communities from the Aspo Hard Rock Laboratory (HRL) deep subsurface site, Sweden - OS_PC_MetaG | ecosystem: Environmental > Aquatic > Deep subsurface > Groundwater... | reverse complement strand
TTGTCCAGAATCCATTTGATTTTCGGACCCGAAAAATAAGTTGCGACGGGCAGGCCGGTTTTGTCCCGAAAACGATTTTGTCCCTGGTCCCGCGTTAATTCCTTACAGATTGTGTCAGTGCGCGTGCACTGCCAGACAATGGCGTTGGTGAAAGGGTTGCCCGTATTTTTGTCCCAGATCAGGGTGGTTTCCCGCTGATTGGTGATGCCGATGGCGGCCAGTTCCGATCCGGAAATACCTGCTTTAGCCAATGCCCCGCCAATGACCTCCTGGGCGTTTTGCCAGATTTCAACAGGATTATGTTCCACCCAGCCCGGCTGGGGGAATATCTGTTCATGTTCTTTCTGGTCCACACCAATGATCCGGCCGTTGTGATCAAAAATGATAAACCGGTTGCTGGTTGTGCCCTGATCCAGGGCTCCCACATAGTTGGCCATGATTTGTTCTCCTTTTCGGGAAATTAGCAGGGTTGACGAAGCACACAATATTGCTACCCAAATTGGGCATCCTTTATATATATACACAAAAATTGTTAAATATTGAAGTTTGAAAATTCTATGTGGAAAAAACTACTGTGATGTGCCATATACTATTTTTATAGGCGTTCACAGGTTCTGAGTTCACCTCTGAATCCGTGAACGGCTACCTGTTTTTTTTGGTATTGGCTTTAGGTCGTCACGGCCTTGGTCCGGCAAGCGCAGGAATATCAGTGAATAAATGGTAACATCTCAATAAACCTGGGCATTCCGAACCTTGCCCCTTTTGCAAAGGGGGATTGAGGGGGATTTTCTTAATACAGCCCGAATTTATTGAGAACTTCCAATAAATGGCCCGCACATCCGGGCTAAGAATTTATGAAGGAGAAAACGTGTTGAACACCCAGGTACTCATAATCGGCGGGGGGGCTACCGGCACCGGCATTGCCCGGGACCTGGCGCTGCGCGGGGTTCAATGCGTGCTGGCTGAATATCACGATATCAATGCCGGCGCATCCGGTGCCAATCATGGACTTTTACACAGTGGAGGCCGCTATGTCTCTTCCGATCAGGGAAGCGCAGTAGAATGCCGTCAAGAAGCGGAACTTCTAAAAAAAGTGGCCCCGCACTGTATTGAAGACACCGGTGGGTTGTTTGTTGCGGTTGAGGGGGATGATGAAAAGTTTGTGGCCGATTTCCCCCATCTGTGTTCCCAATGCGATATCCCGGTGCAGGCATTGGGCGTCAAAGAGGCCCGGGAACTTGAACCCGTGCTTTCCGATAAATTAATTGCTGCTTACAAGGTGGCGGATGCATCGATTGATCCTTTCAAACTTTCCATGGAAAATATTTCTCAGGCACAGGAGCTGGGAAGCACTTTGCTGCGATTTACCAAAGTGGTGGGGTTTGAGAAGAGCGACAAAAAAATCCGGGCCACGCGTCTGCAAAACATCATAACCGGTGAAGAATCAATTGTCGAGGCAGAGCAGGTGATCAATGCAACGGGTGCCTGGGCTGGAGTCGTTGCCGGTCTCGCGGGAGCATCTATCGATATAATTTACTCCAAAGGGAGCCTTTTGGTCACCCACAGCAGGATCACCGAGCGGGTTGTAAACCGATTGCACCCTTCCGCCAGTGCAGACATTCTGGTCCCCGGCGGCACAGTATCCATCCTCGGGACAACGTCTATAAGAATAGACAACCTGGATCAAGTCTATCCCACTGTCGAAGAGGTAGACGCCATGGTGGGTGAAGCCGTTAAGATGATCCCTGCTTTGGAGACGGTTCGATTTATTCGGGCCTATGCCGGCGTGAGACCGCTGATTGGTTCACGATCTGCATCCGACGATCGCAGTGTCAGTCGAAGCTTTGCACTGATAGATCACAGCGAAGACGGCGTTGAAAATTTTACTTCGATTTCCGGAGGCAAGCTCACTACCTATCGTTTAATGGCGGAAAAAACAGCGGATCTGGTCTGTCGCCGACTGGGGGTTTCTCGCCCTTGCGTAACACGCACAGATCCCCTCCCCTTTACGCAACCGGCCAAATGGACGCAACCGGGGCTGGCCCCCAAACTGTGGCTGAAACATCATGAACCGGAAGACATAATTCTTTGCGAATGTGAAATGGTCCCCAGGAGCGCAGTGGATGCAATCATAGACTCCATTCGTGAACAAAACGGCCAGCCGAACCTCATGTCTATCGCACTGCGCAGCAGAATCGGCAAAGGCGCCTGCCAGGGCACCTTTTGCGGGGTGCGAGTGAGCGCTTATATGTATGATCGGGGTGAATTTAATCCGGAACAGAGCTTAACCAATCTCAGAGAGTTTCTCGGTCAGCGTTGGAAAGGACAACATCCTACGCTTTGGAACAAACAGCTTGTTCAGGCAGAGCTTCTGGAAGCCCTGCATTGCGGGTTTTTCGGTCTTGAACTTTGAGTGTTTAAAGGAGCATCAAACAAATCAATGTCTGACTCGCAGACCATAAAATTTGATGTTTGCATCATAGGAAGCGGCCTGGCGGGTATGGCCTCAACGTTGTTTGCGGCCAACAGGGGCCTTTCGAGCGTTCAAGTGGGTCTCACTGGAGAAATCATTCTTTCTAGCGGCCTTTTGGACTTAATGGGCGTACATCCAGTAAGTGAAAAACATGTCTGGAGCGATCCCTGGGCGGGGATTGATGCCCTGGTGCGGGATATTCCTGACCACCCCTATGCTAGGCTGCCAAAAGAAGACATCCACGCCGCATTCGAGGAACTCCTGTTCTTTCTAAAAGAAACCGGCCTTTCCTACTATAGACGTATGAATCACAACGTCGGAGTCCTTACCTCCCTGGGAACCATCAAGCATACTTACTGCGTTCCCCACACCATTTGGAAGGGAGTAGAGGCCCTGAAGAAAAAGCCTCCCGGCCTGCTTATCGACATTCGGGGCCTAAAGGGATTCAATGCCCGCCAGATTGCGACTGCCATGCAGAATGAATGGCCGGACTTGCAAACAGCCCGGATTTCTTTTCCGGGTATGGACCATCTAAGCGAAGTGTATACGGAACATATGGCCAATGCCTTGATATTATCACAAAAGCGGGAGAGATTCGCCGAGGCGGTGCGACCGCACATTGAAGAAGCACAAATAGTTGGATTGCCGGCCATTTTGGGCCTGTACCGCACACATGAGGTCGTGTCCGATTTGGAGAAGTTGATTGGCGCACCGGTGTTCGAAATTCCCAGTATGCCCCCTTCCGTTCCCGGCCTTCGCCTCAAGGAAGCGTTTGAAAGAGGCCTTCGCGCCAAAGGGATTAAGTACTTTTCTCAAAAGCGGGTACTGAAGGTCCGGCGGAAGGCTGACGATTTTTTTGAACTCGATATCGGCTGGTCGACTACGGAACAAGTCGTACAATCCAGGGGGATCATTTTGGCTAGCGGTCGATTTATCGGCGGGGGGTTGCACGCAGATAGAAAACGTATCAAAGAGACGATCTTCGATTTGCCTGTTTACCAACCCGAGAACAGAACCGAGTGGCATCGCCGGGAGTTTCTGGATTCCAGAGGACACCCCGTAAACCGGGCCGGACTGGAAATAGAGGACACATTTCGTCCACTGGACAGAAATGGCCGTCCCGCCTTCAGTAGGCTTTTTGCTGCCGGCTCCATTCTGGCTCACCAGGATTGGAAACGCATGAAATGCGGCGCTGGTCTTGCAATTGCCACAGCATTTGGGGCTGTTAAGTCCTTTATTCGTCTCTGCCAGTGATTTAACCCTAACGTTGGAGACCTGTACCGAGGAAAAACGCGCCAGAGTGCGCGAGTAAAAAACATCTTGATGTTAGTGTCGACTCTACTATTTACTATCTCAACATCGTTTGAGTGGTTATCTTATCTGTTTTAACTCACAAGAGTCCATTGGATAGGCAAAGGGTTTCTGAATAGTAATGACCAAAGCAAGGGAAGAGAACTAAAATTAATGTCTCAGGAAATTTTGCACCCAAATCATCAATTTATGGAGCAACTGGAGGCAACCGGGCCATTTCAAGCTGGCGCATGCTTCCAATGCCGTAAGTGTACCAACGGCTGTCCCGTCACTTTTGCCATGGATCTTTATCCGGACGAAGTAATTCGCATGGTGATTATAGGGCAACGGGAAACTGTATTGCGTTGTCGTACGATATGGGTGTGTGCGGCTTGCGAAACGTGCACCACACGCTGCCCGAATGAGGTTAAAATAGCAGAACTGATGGACAGCCTTAAAGAGATGGCTATTCAGGAAGGCGTGCCTTCCCCCCAACCTCAGATTCTGGCCTTTCATGAAACGTTTCTGAACAACGTAAAGAAACGGGGGCGTGTTTTTGAAACAACACTCCTTCCGACCTATATGTTCCGAAGTGGCGAACTCAGGCGCAAATGGAACGCGAGGGAATGGAAATATGATGTGACATTAGGCTTGCAGATGTTTTACAAAGGAAGGTTTGCTCTTTTTCCTAAAACGATCAAGGGGAAAAAAGAAGTTAGCACCATTTTGTCTCATCCTAAACAGGGAAAAAACCCACAATGAAGGTGACCTATTATCCGGGCTGTTCTTTGGAAGGAACTGCCAAAGATTACGCTGAATCTATTATCGGAATTTGCTCTTCCTTAGACATTGAACTGGAAGAAGTTCCCGATTGGAACTGTTGCGGCGCTACTGCGGCCCACAGCATTGATCACAGGGCGAGCATAGAGCTGGCAGCGCGGACCCTGAATTTGGCCGCCCAAATGCCTCATCAGGACATGCTGGTTCCATGCCCCATGTGTTTTAACCGGCTAAAAACTGCTGCTTTTTCACTGCAGGGAGACCACAAAGACCTGTATGATATTAATTTGGAGGCCTCCTTGCCGAAGATTTGGGATCTCGCCAATTTTTTTGCTACCAAGGAGATGCTGGAAGTGGTGGCAAAACATGTAAAAAAACCACTCGCGGGCTTAAAGGTCGTGTGTTATTACGGCTGCATGGCTAACCGGCCGCCAGAGATCACCGAAGCCACTGACTTTGAAGACCCACAAAGCATGGATCGGATTATCCAGAATCTTGGTGGCACAGCCGTCCCCTGGCCTTACAAGACTGATTGTTGTGGAGCGAGCCAGCTGCTTTCTCGACCGGACATAGTCTCCAAGTTGGTGGGAAAACTCTACGATATGGCACAACGGGTTGGTGCACAAGCCATTGTCGTTTCTTGCCAGATGTGCCAAGCGAATCTGGACATGTATCAGGGAAAGATCGGAGCCGAATGGGGGAGACGTTTTTCTTTACCTGTTTATTATTTTTCTGAACTTATCGGACTCGCAATTGATGTAAAAGGGGTTAAGAAATGGCTTTCCGGGCACATCACGGATCCTTTTTCTCTTCTTCGAGAGTGGGGACTGTGGAATAAAAGTTGAACGGGGCGGAAGAGAGAAACCATCTAAAATAAAAGGTTTAGCATAAGGATGGCAATACAAGGAGAACACCTGAATAAACACAAAGAAAAGATGGGCTCGATCGCCATTGTGGGCGGCGGGATTGCAGGGGTCCAAACAGCCTTGGATATTGCCAATTCCGGGTTTAAGGTACATCTTGTGGAAGAAAAGCCGAGTGTGGGTGGGGTTATGGCCCAGCTCGACAAGACATTTCCCACCAACGATTGCTCCTCCTGTATGATGGGACCCAGGCTGGTGGAACTGGCCAATCATCCCAATATTGAGATTTTTGCTTATACCGATGTCCTCGATTTGGATGGGGAGCCGGGTAGTTTTCAGTTGACACTGAAAAAGAAGGCCCGCGCTGTGGATCAGCAAAAGTGTGTAAGTTGCGGTATCTGCGCAGAGAAGTGCCCGGTAAAAGTTTCGGATCCATTCAATTTGGACTTAAACAGCCGCAAGGCCATTTATGTCTCCTACCCCCAGGCAGTTCCGCTCGTTTACACCATCGACAAAGAACACTGCCGTTATTTCACAAAAGGAAAATGTCGCATTTGCGAAAAGCTTTGTGAAAACAAGGCTATTTTTTTTGACCAGGAAGATGAAATCGTTCGACTTAAAACAGGTGCTGTGATCCTGGCCGGAGGATTTGAACCTTTTGACGCCAGCATAAAAGGGGAATATGGCTACGGGCGTTGGCCCAATGTGGTTACCAGTCTGGAGTACGAACGAATCCTTTCGGCAGCAGGCCCCTTTCAGGGTCATATCCAACGCGTTTCTGACGGTAAGATACCCCGGCGTATCGCCTGGATACAGTGCGTGGGTTCGCGGGACACTCATCTCGGGCAAGATTACTGTTCCGCCGTATGTTGCATGTATGCCACGAAGCAGGCCATGATCACCAGGGAACATGACATTGAGGCCACTATTTTCTACATTGATATTAGAGCCCACGGCAAGGGATTTGATCGTTTTTACGAGAGGTCCAAATCAGATAATGATGTCCGCTATGTTCGGTCCTTGATTTCCCGGGTGATTCCAAATCCTGAAGATGATACGTTGCGCATCTCTTATGCCACGCCGGAACATCATATTCAGGAAGAAACATTTGATATGGTAGTGCTTTCCGTTGGCTTATGTCCGAACCCTTCCGCCATACGATTGGCAGAACGGATCGGTATTCAACTAAATGAATATGGTTTCTGCGCCTCCGATCCACTGGATGTGGTTGTAACTTCCAGATCAGGCATATATGTTTGTGGTGTGGCTCAGGGCCCGAAGGATATTCCGGACTCCGTCCAGCAGGGCAGCAGTGCGGCGGCTCGGGCCACAGCTCTGCTTGCCGATGCGAGAGGATCACTTGTCAAACCCCCGGCAATACCTGTTGAACGAAACGTGAGCGATGAAGAACCGCGGATTGGTGCCTTTGTCTGCCATTGTGGGATCAATATTGCCGGTGTAGTCGACGTTGAAGCGGTTGCCGATTATGCTCGTTCTCTCCCCAATGTGGCTTATGCAACTCATTGCATGTTTGCCTGTTCCAATGATCAACAACAGGAAATTAAGCATGCAATTAAAGAGCATCGCCTTAATCGAGTGGTGGTGGCAGCGTGTACACCTCGAACCCATGAACCCCTGTTTAGGAATACATTGCGGGAAGCGGGGCTCAATCCTTATCTCTTTGAACTGGCGAATATTCGGGAGCAAGATTCCTGGGTCCATCAGGCAGAACCGGAAGCTGCAACGGAAAAGGGGAAAGATTTGGTGCGTATGTCTGTTTCCAGGGCTCGCCTCCTGAAGCCGCTTTATGAAACTTCTTATGAAATAATTCAAACCGCACTGGTGATCGGGGGCGGACTGGCTGGACTCACCGCAGCGCTTTCCGTTTCGGAACAAGGGTTCCCTGCCATTTTGGTGGAACGAACCGCGGAATTGGGGGGTAACGCACGCACGCTTTACTACACTGAAGATGGTGCCAATCCCGCCCAGTACGTGCAAGAGCTCATTAAGAAAGTTGAAGATCACCCACTGATCACTGTGTACAAAGAAGCGGAAGTTTCTTCGTTTTCAGGAAGTTGCGGGAATTTCACCTCTACTCTTTCTGTTAATGGAACGTCCGAAGCCGTCTCACACGGCGTTGTGCTTGTGGCTTCCGGTGGGCAGGAGTATAAACCCTCGGAATATCTTTATGGACAGCATCCTCGGGTGATAACGCAAAAGGAATTTGAAGCCATGCTGATGTCACAGCCCGAGGAGGCAAAGCAACTTAAGCGGGTGGCGATGATTCAATGTGTTGGTTCTCGCGAACCAGACTATCTTTATTGTAGCCGGGTTTGCTGCACGGCTGCCATCAAGAACAGTTTAAAGTTAAAAACAATAAACTCTAATGCGCAAGTTTCTGTTCTATATCGGGATATTCGCACCTATGGTTTTAAGGAAATCTATTATCTGAAGGCGCGTCAGCAGGGCGTTCGTTTTTATCGATTTGAAAGAGAACAGAAACCCAAAGTGACGTCCCAAGATGACCTCCTCAGTATTTCAGTATTTGATGCTCAACTGCAAACGCCTATTCATCTGGAAGCAGACCTTTTAGTTTTGAGTGCGGCCATCCGGCCGAGTGAAGAAAGCAAGCAGCTCACTGAGGTCATGCGTCTCCCCCTTGATCAAGATGGTTTTTTTATGGAAGCACATCCCAAACTCAGGCCCCTTGATTTTGCCACGGCAGGATTTTATCTCTGTGGCCTGGCCCAAGGTCCTAAATTTGCCAATGAAACCATTGTGCAGGCTCGTGGAGCAGCCTTACGGGCAGTTATTGTACTGTCAAAGAAGGAAATTGTGGCCGAGGGAATGATAAACTATGTGGATGCAGGTCTTTGCCGGGCTTGTGGAGAATGCGAGGAAGTTTGTTGTTTTGAGGCGATCAAAGTGAAAGAGGTAGAAGGTGGCCGTAAGCAGGCAGTAGTGACAGAGGCGCTATGCACGGGATGTGGGGGTTGTAATGTGGTCTGCCCCACAGGAGCGTCGTCATTAGCGCATTTCCAAGATGAACAAATCAATGCGATGATCGAAGAATCCATCTAACCATCCTTAAAGGAATTTTCATGTCTTCTATAGAACAACTTAGAATTGTGGCTTTTGTGTGCAACTGGTGCGCTTATGCTGGGGCTGATCTGTCTGGGGTCTCGCGAATGCAATACCCAACGAATGTACGCTTGATCCGCCTTATGTGTACTGGGAGAGTGCACCATGGCTTCCTGCTCAGGGCTTTTCTTAAGGGAGCAGACGGGGTATTGGTATCCGGGTGACACATTGGAGACTGTCATTACCTGGATGGTAATGCAAGATGTCAAAAGGTGATTGAAGAAACCTGGGAAATACTCAGGCTTCTTGGGGTGGATGAGCGCCGCCTGCGCCTGAAGTGGATTTCAGCTTCCGAGGGGGCTGCATTTGCCGAAGAGATCCGTTCTTTTGTTCAGTTACTCAAAGAACTCGGAGACAATCCTTTCACCGATCACAGAAAATGGGAATGGGAACTCGAATCTACACCAGATAGCTTAGGCCTGTTGGAATAGACCATGCAACTTACCCGGAAACAAACAGACTTTTGTATTGAATGCGGCATGTGCTCTGGAAGCTGTCCCGTAACCCGTGAGCTTTCTAATTTTTCACCGAGACAGATCATCAAACGAGCGACGATAGAACCGGACGGGAGCCTGCTCCACGGCCGTGAAATTTGGGCGTGCTTGAGTTGCGCGCAGTGTAGCGAGCGCTGTCCTGCGGAGATTGATTTCCCTGAATTCATCCGTTATCAACGAGAGAAGGCCCGAAAAGAAGGAAATTTTCCCCAGGAAAGTCATCATGGCATTCTTCAGACCATCCACAGCTTACAAACCCATAACTTAAAACAGCAGCGTACCGGGTGGGCAGAGGAAGTTGGGACTTTCCGTGACTCTGGGGAGTACTTTTATTTTGTGGGGTGTCTGCCTTATTTTGATGTGACGTTCCCTTATCTAAATTTCTCCCCCCTTGAGACCGCGCGAAGCGTGCTCATATTGCTGAATAAGATGGGAGTAGAGCCCGTCATCAGCAACCATGAACGATGCTGCGGCCACGATGCTTTGTGGAGCGGAAATGAGGATGTTTTTCGCAAGTTAGCCACATGGAACGTTGAAGTGATTAAATCCTCTGGTGCTAAGACAGTGCTTTTCAGTTGCCCGGAAGGTTATTTCACCTTCAAAAACTACTATCCGAAATATTTTGGAGATCTCCCCTTTGAAGTATTGCATATGACAGAATTTCTTGCGCGTGAACTGCCGGGTGCAGGACTGACTTTTGAGCCGTCATCTGACGCCGCGATCACTTACCATGATCCGTGTCGACTGGGGCGTTGTTCAGGAATCTACGAACCGCCCCGACAGCTTTTTCAATTCCTTCCTGAAACCCAATTTGTAGAAATGGAACGGAATAGGGAAAATGCGCTTTGTTGTGGGACCAGTGCCTGGATGGAGTGTTCAAGTTGTTCTAAAGCGATGCAAATGGAACGGCTTCAGGAAGCCGCACAAACGGGAGCACGAACCCTTATCACAGCTTGTCCCAAGTGTCTGATCCATCTGACTTGCGCCCAGAGCGGCACGGATATGGATCTGAAGGTTAGAGACATCTACACTTATCTTTTAAAGCGGCTGAGTGGTGATGAAACACACAGCAAATAAGTTCAAACTTGGTCGCTTGCCCTTTCAGGTTCCAAATCTCTTGATCGTTACCAAGCAATTTTATAATTTGATAAGATCGAGTTGAATCTGAAGCTGCGCCTTTTTCCCTGGAGTAAGGATAAGGGGACAAAGAAAAAGCAGACTCGATCCCTGGTATGTGCGCTCAAATCCCTCCTCGGACTGGGAGACTGTCATAAGGGGGAAAAACCATACAGAGACCTGTTGAGAGAAGTTAAATGCTGCGGTCAACCGGTCCGGGCCATTGATTAGCTCAAACTTTGTCAGGTTGTCCTCATGCCCGGTCTCGGGAACCTCCCTCCGCCGGCCGGACTCCGGTGCAAGATAGTACCTTTTGGGGTCCTGATCAGAAAAAAGTGTCAGGTTGAATTCACAGCCGTACAGGGTTGAGAGCGGCTCAGAACCGGAGCACTCAAACTCGTAGTCTACGATCAACCGCGCTTTCGCCCCAACCCGAATCAATTTCTTTACGGTCAGGTTCCTGTCAGCCACATGACCGGTACGCGTTAAAACCACAATGGTTTCTTCTGACGAGGACAAGGCCTTTTCTACCAAATACTCACCCTCAACAAAATCTCCCAGTTCGCCGTATTCATTTGCGGCGTAACCTTCGACTGTGGCATCCTGTAACAGGAAATGGTCCAAGAGAGAAATCCTGGTGTAGCCATCATAGATTAGTGATCGCTCCAGGTTTTCATCCTTTGGCTTGGCCAGGTCGTGGATGGATGCGATGCTATCAGAGTTCCCGCCTTCACTTTGTGTGATCTCATGGAGGCGATGGTGATAGGCCTCACGCCGGCGAGTGAGGGTGTCGCTCAGATTCACTGCGAGTGGCAGATGACAGATTTCAAATAATCCCCCTCCACTATTAGGATCAAGACCCAGGCTCAAGCCCGGATTCCATACCAGGATCTCTTCGCTACCATCTTTGTCAAGATCGAGCTGCAGCAATTTGATCCCTCCACCGGACTCTTCAATTAGACGGGCCTGAGCCCGGATCAGGTTCTCGTGGATGGCCCGCCGCAAGTGTCCGAGGTAGAGCCCGCCAAAGACGCCATGCCAGTACGCGCAATTGCACTGCCCGCGCCAGAGGAACTCACGAGCCTCTTCATCATGGGTGGCCTGCTCACTGAGGAAGAGCATTTTCTTGTGCATCCGGTTGGCCTCGTCATATTTGACAAGAAAATTATCCCACACGCCTCCCCGCACAAAAGGCCGCCACTCCTCCCATCGGCCTTCGGCCTTGAGCGAATTTATAATATTTTCAAGGGTGTGACCCTGTTCCGCTGGAAGGGCCCATTCGGTCATCTCTTCGTATGAGGCCTGAGGGAGATAGATCCGGCCAAGGGGCCTATTCGATGCCACAAACTCTCCGGGCAAAACTGTTTGCAGCCACTCCGAGCTATCTGTAATAGCAGTGAAGAACTTTTCCAGCCAACCCTGTTGGATTACCCAGTCGTAGGTTCCAGGCCAGAGACCAAACTTCTCACCGTCATCGCCGTAGAGGGCCACGGCCCGTCCGGCCTCTTTCATTTCCCAGAGATGGCCCATGACCTCCTCTACCGGCTTAAACGGGATGAGATAGCGCATGATCATGGGCGTGGCCAGCAGGCTCAAAGTCTTCCCTTCTTTTTCCGTGATGTAGCGGCCGTAGATCTCGTGTGGTTTGAGGCCGGCATAATAGAAATGCGTGTCATCAACCACAGTGTAAGCCATTCCTGTGCCGGACAGCGTCAGCGGCAGACCAGGATCCCAAACACGTTCGGTCAACCAGAAGCCGGTCGGTTTACGATCAAAGCGGCTTTCGATGTATTCGTTCATCATCCGCACCTGGCCCCGGGCATCCCGGACCGGAATGCTGGCCAGTAAGGGCTCGAAAAACCCTCCCGATAGGGGTTCAACCTGATCTCGTTTTACCAGGCCGGCCAAAAGGTCCAGGGTCTCAGGCCGCTGCTGGTCTAACCACTCTAACAAAGGACCTGAAAAGTGCAAGCCGACCCTGACTGCAGGGTGGTCTTGAAGGAGGTCAAGCAATGGCCGATAACATTTGTCATGGGCCATTTTAAAGACGTGGTCGAAGTTACCAACGGGCTGGTGACAGTGAATGACCATAATCAGGTTCATGGTATTTGGTTCCTTTCCAACAAAAAACCCAGCCGTCTCCCCAGTTCATCGAACGTTGATGCCTGCTCCGGTACAAGGATCTTAGCGAACTCAGGATCGTTGTAAAGATCATGGAACGTGTTTTGGCACTCCCATAGGTCCAGCTCCAGGTGCATGGCCTCGGCCATATTCAAGAAGTCAATCATGTTTTTTATGGTGTTTTGGTCAGGTGATGATGCCAGGTGGGTCATCTGATTTCGGAGAAAACCCCGGGCCTTTTTTCTGAGTTCCGGCCCATTTAATTTCAGCTCTAATTGCCCGGCCCGTTCAGCCACTTGATTCAAACCTGCCCAGTCAACAGGGTCTTCTTCCTGGTCTGGGGTCATAAATCCGGCCAATTGTTCACACATCAAAAGCCGAAAATCCTGTTCCAGATTCTCAGGGACCGGCTCACCTGCCTTTTCAAGGAAAAACATAAACTCCTGGAGAGGCTTATGGTGCTCTATTAGGGAATTTCTTATCTGCTGGTGGACAGCGCGCGCCAGATTTTCGACAAGGCACTTTCGGGTATCCGGAATAAGATCGTGTAATTCATAACGCTTGACTTGACGCAGATGCCGGAAGAAAACCTCTTCTATCTTCTCTAATGACGCTGAAGCGAGTCCCGGCTCGAGTTCCTTGACCATCTGTTTCAGATCCAATCGAGCAGCGTTTTCTCCCACAGAACAGCTCAACTCCCTTTTTCCCTGGCGGAAAGCGACATATGCCCGTGTAGATACCCGCCCGGTTGTTTTTTCTTCCACCTGCACTTCTCCCAGAATTGCATTCAGGCCCTCAACCCCTAAGTCTTGCTGTTGGACAGGCCTGACCATTTCAGAAAAAATGCAGGTCTCATTTGGTGGCACATTGGCCAAAGCGCCAAGGGCGTAGTGGGCGGTCGCTCGGGAGGGATCTATCCGGGAGGGTTTGACCAGTCGGTGATACACACTGCTTCCGTCCCCATATTCCGGATCGTTACTCATGGCCTTTGATAAAAATCCCATAAGCCCTTCTTCAAGGTCCTTTTTGGCCAAGGGCTGGGCCAGATCTATGGCTCGCGCGGCATACTTAAGAACCTGGGCAGTCTCTAATCCGGAAATGTCATCGAAGAACCAGCCGCAACTGGTAAACATGTAGAGTGACATTCGCTGGGATTCCATAAGCTGCAAGGTTTCCACCTTTTCGGCTGCTCCCAGCCCGTGCGCGGCATGGCGTTTCAGAAAACGTTCGCGTTCCCGGTCCGAGGGATTGGAAAAGACCGTTACATAATCGTCACGCGCTTCCCAGGGATCCTTCAAAAGTCTTCCGCCCTGTTCTTCAAAGATCGTCCTTAGCTCATTATTCAGCCAGTCAAATCCCTCACGCAAGGGAGCACGCCAGGCCTGATTCCATCCCGGCGTGTGACCATCGCTGCATCCGCAGTCTGCGCGCCACCTCTCAACCCCGTGCGCACAGCTCCAGGAGCTATTCTCAAGAATTTTAACCTCATTTTGCGGGGGAAAGCGTTCAAGATACAACGCGTAGTTCGTGAGCTTGATATGGTCGGCCTGTTCCAGGTGGTCGAAAATCCAGGATAAAGCCAGGTCACCGAACTTGAAGTGATGCCCGTAAGACTCCCCGTCCGTGGCAATGTTGACCAGCCGTGGTCCATCTTTATGCTCTCCAAATGCCTGTTCGATGCGTGAAAGGAAGTTTTTCCCAGATGCAAGGATCTTTTCATATGCGACGGCGCGCGAGAGTGGCCCGTCGTAGAAAAAGATGTCTATAAAACGCTGGGATCCCTTGTCCAACCAGACCCGGTAAGGGAAGGTCGGATCGATTTGGCCTCCTGAGACATCCTGCCAGTCATTTTCCCCTGAATTTCCGGATAGGGGACGAGCCGACTGGGCCTGAGTCGGGGATAGAATGGTAAATTTTATTCCCTCCTGTGCCATCATGTCCAGGGTCTCCATATCAACCGCGGTCTCGGCCAGCCACATCCCTTCGGCCTGCCGGCCAAACCGCTGCTCGAAATCGGCCAAACCCCATCGAATTTGTGTCAGTTTGTCCCTGCGGCGTGCAAGGGGCATAATTATGTGGTTATAGACCTGAGCCAGGGCATTGCCGTGACCCTGGTAGCGGCCTCCACTGGCCAGGTCCGCAAATAGAATCTGGTCATAGATCCAGGGATGGACCCTTTCCAGCCAGGAGAGCAGGGTAGGGCCAAAGTTGAAACTCATGTGCTCATAGTTGTTGAGCAGTTTCTTAATACGTCCCTCCTGGTTGTGCAGGCGAGCGCGAGTATTGGGGCGATAGCATTCCCGCGTGATGCGTTCATTCCAATCGTGGTAAGGCTGGGCCGAAGCCTGGTATTCAACGAATTCCAGCCAGGGATTCTCACGAGGCGGTTGATAGAAGTGGCCGTGGATACAAAGATATTTGTCGGTCATTGGATTTTGCTGAGCTCCTCTTTGATATGTGGACAATTTATGACAGGGGGGGCTGTGTGTCAAAGGGAAAAGGCCGTTTCAGGAGGAAGTCCTGGAAAACAGGCATAGAATTGCTGGAGATTGCCGGATATACTTGTCAAACTAAAAAATTATCGCTATTCTTCCTATAAAAGCTTATCTTAAAAGCTATATTAAGATCGCGAAGCGATTTTATTGAGGTGAAGCTATATGCAAAAAAAGATAGATCTTTCAGAGATAAAGGTGTGCGTAAAGGGTGGTGGAGACCTTGCTTCGGGTGTGGCCTGGAGGCTTTATCAATGTGGTTTCAGGGTGTTCATGACTGAAATTGATCAACCCATGGCGGTGAGGCGTAAGGTGGCTTTTTCCGACGCGATATACCATGGCAGCACGGTCGTTGAAGGGGTTGAGGCCTTACTCGTACACAAAACAGACGAGGTTTTTTCGCTTTGGGTTCAGGAAAAAATACCTATTCTTGTAGATCCCAAATGTAAGACATGCAATGTGATAAGGCCTGACGTATTGGTGGATGCCATCCTGGCTAAAAAGAACATAGGGACCTCAATGCATGATGCGCCCCTGGTCATTGCCCTTGGACCCGGCTTTGAGGCAGGACAGGACGCCCATTTTGTAGTTGAAACCAACCGGGGCCATAACCTTGGTCGTTTGTTGGCCTCGGGCTCGGCAGAGGCCGATACGGGTGTGCCTGGCCCTGTCCAGGGAATTACCGCAGATCGGGTCCTCAGGTCACCTGCGGAAGGCGTATGGCAGAACAATATGGAAATCGGTGATTTGGTAAAAAAAGGGGATATGGTCGGATCTGTTGCAGGGTTGCCCGTGAATGCACTCATTGATGGTGTGATAAGAGGTATGATCCACCCAGGGATTATGGTTTCAAAGGGCCTCAAGATCGGTGATATTGACCCAAGGGGCAATAAGGTGAATTGCTTTACTATTTCGGAAAAGGCCCTGGCCATTGCCGGAGGCGTATTGGAAGGAATCCTCAGGGTTTATGGATAATAAAATCCAAAGGCCTTGTCTTGATAAATTAATAATGGAGGATACTCATGAACCAGGAAAAAGAACTTTACGCTACATCGTTTAACCCCTTGCTTGTCAAACCCGCCCGCCCCCTTCCAGAGGAAATCGCGGTCATCGGAGCCGGGACGATTGGGCCGGATATTGCCTATTATCTTAAAAGTGCCTTACCAGCTATCAAACTATATCTTGTAGATGTCGTGGAAGAACCCCTTAAGAATGCGGAGAAGCGGCTTTCAGGCTATGCGAAAAAGGCAGTGGATAAAAAGAAAATGAAGGAGGATAAGGCAAAAGCAGTCCTCGAAAATATTATTTATACCATGGACTACGATCAAATAAAGAATTGCGATCTGGTGATCGAGGCCGCAACAGAGAGCATTCCCCTGAAACAGAAAATCTTTGAAAGCGTTGAAAAAACGGTCAGTGAAGATACGATCATTACTTCCAATACAAGTTCAATCCCTGCCGACAGGATCTTTTCGAAAATGAAAAAACCGGAAAGGACTACTATCACACATTTTTTTGCGCCCGCATGGCGGAGTCTTCCCGTAGAGGTGATAACATGGCAAGGGGCAAGCCAGGACACAATAGATTACCTTTGCTGGTTTTTTGCGAGCACAGGGAAGGCTCCCATTATGACGGGCAATGCTATTTGCTTCATGCTGGACCGGATCTTTGATAACTGGTGCAATGAGGCTGCTTTTTTGTTGGAATCTGCCTCTGCAAGCCGGGTTGACAAAGTGGTGGAAGAGTTTGTATTTGCAGGGCCTTTCTTTGTCTTAAATATGGCAAATGGTAACCCAATTATCATTGAGACCAACACTCTCCAAATGGAAGAAGGCCCCCATTACAGGCCCGCACCGGTCTTGAGCTCTGTGGACAGGTGGCTGACCCATCGCCCCGGCGCCAGAATTGAGGTTCCAGGGAATATAAAAGATACCATCAGGGATCGGATGCTGGGTATTTTCTTTTCCCAGTCATTCGATATTATTGATCGAGGAATTGGCACAAAGGAGGACCTGAACTTTGGTTGTCAGGTTGCCCTGGGATTCAGAAAGGGACCGCTTGATGTCATGCAGGGTCTGGGTGAGGCAGAAGTGAACCGGATCATGAAAAAATTCCAGGAGGAAAGGCCGGGCTTTCCCCAGGCAAAGGAATCTTTCTCTTTCTATCAGGATTTCAAACGGCATGTCCTGGTGGATGAGATGGACGGGGTGATAATTATCACCATCCGCCGGCCCCAGGCAATGAATGCCCTCAGCGATGATATCACCAATGAAATCCTGGCCGTACTAAAGGATAACAAGGATAATCCTTCTGTTAAAGGATTTGTCATTACCGGATATGGAAATACTGCCTTTTCAGCGGGTGCTGACATTGGCAAATTCCCAAAAATGCTGGGAGACAGTGATGCCTCGGTTCAGTATGCAAAGGATTGCGCCGGGGTGCAATTATTTATGGATCAGATGGATAAACCCATTGTGGCTGCCATAAACGGTATGGCCTTAGGCGGAGGACTGGAGGTGGCCATCCGGTGTCACAGCCTCATAGCCACCAAAAACGTGCTACTTCAGTTTCCTGAAATTACCCTCGGGATCCTGCCTGGAATTGGCGGATGTATTGTCCCGTATCGAAAATGGCCTGATGGTGCAGCACTATTTAACGAAATGATCTGCTTTGGCAGGCCCATCAAGGCGAAAGAGGCCGCAGAGATCGGGATGGTGACTAGAATAGTAGATGATTATTCTGAGCTGATCAAGGCGGCAGTGGAAGAGGTTACAAACCTCCAGGGCAAGGTAAAGCGTATTTCCGATGCAAAGGTGGACATTCCTGAAATCACCACCCCTGATGAGCCAATGGCCGGCAAACAGCCTTTGAGCAAAGAAGCTGTTTCCATCGTCCTAAAGACCGTTAAAGATGGTGCTGCTGCTGATAGTTTCGCAGAAGCCCTTGAAATCGGCTATAAGGGATTTGGTGAGATTGCCTGCACTGATGCTGCGAAAGAGGGGATCTCAGCATTTCTGGAGAAAAGAAAGCCGGAGTTTAAGAAATAAGAATAAAATATTTTATCCCTATTTCAGACCTCGTTATTTGATCTGAAAACTAGGTCCGATTTTTGGACACCAACCTCATCATAATGGCTATATGGAGCCAAATTGAGGAATTGTGAATTTAGGGATTGAGGGATTAAGATAAGGAAAAGATTCATATTTCAATTCCCAAATTCCTGAATTCCTGAATTCTACGAGTGTCCAATTTTCATGCAAACGATATGGATTCTAATAATAACAACCACTTAACCACTCAACCATTCAACCACTTAACGAGGTCTGTATTTACGGAATCCCGAAAAGGGTTTTGGCATTTTTTGAGGTTTGAAGGGCCACTTCATCAAACTCCATACCTCTGAGCCGGGCAATTTCCTGTGCCGTAAAGGTAACAAACAGCGGTTCGTTTCTCTTTCCTCTTTTGGGTACTGGTGCCAGGAATGGGGCATCGGTTTCTACAAGTATGCATTGGAGCGGGAGGCTGGCGGCAACATCTTTAATCTGAGATGCCTTCTTGTATGTCACGGCGCCGGGAATTGAAATATAGTATCCCAGTTCAATTAACGCGAAGGCCAGATCAGTATCTCCGGAAAAACAGTGTATGACGCCCTTTCTCTCTCCTTTTCCCATCCTTTTAAGAATTTTGAGGACATCACTGTGGGCTTCACGATCATGAATAATCACCGGCAAATTCAAGTCATGGGCAATCTCAAGCTGGCGCAGGAACATCTTTAGTTGTTCGTCCGGAGAGGAATAACCACGGTAATAGTCAAGCCCGATCTCTCCCCAGGCCACAACTTTCTGTTCCGATGCCATTTGAGCCAGCTTATCCAGGGCTTGGGGATTACACTCCTCGGCGTTGTGGGGGTGATACCCTATTGCTGAATAAATAAAGTCGTATTTTCGGGCCAGATCCAGGGCAACAGATGAGCTGTCCAGATCTATTCCAATGGTGACGATATGGGTGATGCCGCCTCTTTTGGCCCTCTCAAGGACCTTGCTGCGGTCCTCGTCAAAATCTTTCATATCCAGATGAGCGTGACTGTCAATCAACATGATATCTTCCCTTTTCTAATCGCTTTTTATTAAAGCCCAGCATTTCGGAATTCCAACAAATTACAAAATCGCTGCGTGATTTTATATAATCCCGTTTGTTTCCGCAAATAATTATGTTGCATATTCTCATAAATCTTTTAGAATCAAAAACAATTCCCCTTTAAGTACCTACACTTGACGTATTTCGGATAGTTTGAATTATGGCTGGCTTACCAAAAAAAGTATCTGACAATGATGCAAGTAAGAAATCCCTTGAGCAACAGCTCGAATATCAAAAAAACCTGAACAGTATTACCAACAGGATACATTCAGCGAACGATACAAATGAAATCCTGCTGAACCTTCAAGGTGAAATCCTAAGCCTCTTTGACGCTGACAGGATTACTGTCTATGTGGTCGATGGCACCAAAAAACAGATTGTTTCAAGGATTAAGACTGGGGACGAAATCAGCGAAATCCGGGTCCCTATTGATAAACAGAGTATTGCCGGGTACTGTGCTGCCTCCGGCAAGGTGGTGAACGTCCTTGATGTCTATGATGAGTATGAACTCGAACGCATCAACCCTAAATTGAAATTTGACAAGAGCTGGGATCAAAAGACAGGGTATAAAACGACCCAGATACTTGCAGCCCCTGTCACGCATAATAGATATATCTTAGGCGTTATACAGTTGATCAATAAAAAGAAAGGAAAGCCCTTTACAGAGGAAGACCAGACTTCGGTTCTGGATATTGCAAAGGTCCTGGGGGTGGCTTTCTTTAAAAACCAGCAAGTTGCTCAAAAGGCAAAGCCTACAAAGTTCGACTTTCTCATCACCAACAACATTATCAGCAACAAGGACCTGAACGAGGCTATTTCACGGGCGAGAAAGGCCAAAAGATCGGTGGCTTCCGTCCTTATAACTGATTTTCATGTCTCCAGGGATAATATTGGAAAATCCCTGGCAGGTTTTTTCAAAACCCGTTTCATTCCATACGACGAGAAGATGGTCATACCTGGTGAGTTGTTGAAAGGCCTCAGGGTGAGCTATCTGAAGCACAATGCCTTTGTTCCAATTGTCAAATCGGATGACAAGGTTGTCGTGGCCATGGAGAACCCCAACTCCCTGCCAGCAAGGGATGCTATTAAAAGGCTCATTCCGGCCAGGGGATTTGAATACTGCGTAGCCCTCAAAGAAGATATCTACGACATTATAAATCTGTTCTTTGATGTAAAAAGGACAGAACTATTGAAGGCTTCTGACAGTATTGAGGATATCCTGGGCCAACTGGCATCTGATGATGAAGAATACGATGAAGAAATTGCAAGCATGACTGAAGAGGATAGTGCCATTGTCCAAATTGTTAACAAAATAATTATTGATGCCTACAATCGCGGTGCTTCGGATATCCACATCGAACCACGCCAGGGAAAGGCCAATGCCTTAATCAGGGTCAGGGTAGATGGTGCATGCCAGGTTTACCAGACCCTCCCTTACACATATAAGCGAGCCATTGTCTCTCGTATTAAGATCATGTCAGACCTGGATATTGCCGAAAAACGTCTTCCTCAGGACGGAAAGATCAAATTCAGGCGTTTCGCCCCTTTGGATATTGAACTTCGGGTAGCTACCATTCCAACGGCAGGACAAAACGAGGATGTGGTTCTGCGTCTTTTATCGACCGGCAAACCTTTGCCGCTGGATGAGATGGGAATGAGCGAGAGGAATTACGAGGCCTTTTTAGACATAATCGAAAAGCCTTACGGTATCGTGTTGGTAGTGGGCCCTACAGGAAGCGGGAAGACCACCACCCTTCACGCTGCCCTGGCCTATATTAACAGGCCTGAAACAAAGATATGGACAGCCGAGGATCCGGTAGAGATTACTCAGGAAGATCTTCGCCAGGTTCAGGTCAGGCCTAAGATCGGGTTTGATTTTGCCAGGGCCATGAGGTCTTTTTTAAGGGCGGATCCGGATGTGATAATGGTAGGGGAAATGCGTGACCGTGAGACCGTATCCACAGGCATAGAAGCGTCTTTAACGGGTCACCTGGTTCTCAGTACCCTTCACACAAACAGTGCTCCGGAGACTGTCACGCGGCTGTTGGATATGGGAATGGATCCCTTTAATTTTGCAGATGCCCTATTAGGGGTCCTTGCCCAGCGGCTGGTGAGAACCCTTTGCAAAAATTGCAGGGAGGAGTACCATCCTGCCAGGGATGAATTTGACGCATTAATAAGGGCCTATGAAGGTGATTTTGATTCCCTTGGCTTTGAATATAATGATGAATTTTTTCTTTACCGCCCCAAAGGGTGCCCAGTGTGCGGTAACAGCGGTTACCGGGGCAGGACCGCCATCCATGAACTCCTTGTAGGCACAGACAATCTAAAATCGTTGATCCAAAACAGGGCAAAGATGGCGGAGCTAAGGAAACAGGCTATAAAAGACGGCATGGCTACCCTGATGCAGGATGGTATTCGGAAGGTCTGTCTTGGACTTACGGATCTTATCCAGGTAAGGAGGGTTTGTATTAAGTAGTTGACGGTTAACAGCGATCGGAGGGCCGATTAAGGAAAACTTCCGGGATGCAGCAGCCCCTCTGTTTCGTCCAGCCCGAACATGATGTTCATATTTTGAACGGCACTTCCGGCCTGCCCTTTCATCAGGTTATCTATAAGGCTCACGACAATAAGCTTCCCGGTTCTTTCGTCCACGTTCACTGAAATATTGCAGAAATTGCTGCCTCTTACATTTATGCTTACCTGTAGCTTTTCAGGCCCGAATACCCTTACAAATGTATCATTTTTATAAAAAGATCGATAGGCCTCTTCCGCGGTTTTGAGGTTCTGGCCCTCGTTTAATTGACCATATATGGTGGTCAGGATGCCACGACAGAGGGGCACCACGTGGGGCGTAAAGGTGACCTTGATGTCCTGACCTGCAAGGAGGCTCAGCTCTCTTTCTATTTCGTATACATGCTGGTGGCCTGATATCTTATAGGCGTTCATGGACTCATAGCGTGCCGGATAGTGAAAAGTTGGATTGGGGGTTTTCCCTGCTCCTGATACTCCGGTTTTTGCGTCGAAGATGATAGAATCCGGTTCAATGAGATTGGACTTTATGGCCGGCGACAAACCCAGAATGCAGCTAACCGCAAAGCAACCCGGGTTCCCAACGAGGTTGGAGCCGGAGATTTCATTTCTGTGCAATTCCGCCAGGCCGTAAACCGATTGAGGTAGCAGCTCAGGAGACGCATGTTCCTGGTGTCGTCCAATTCGCGCTGCATATCCCTTGTAGGTCTCCAGGTCGTTAAAGCGGAAATCACCGCTGTAGTCAATGACCTTTACGCCTTTTTTTATCCAGGCAGGAGCCGTACTTTGTCCCACACCATCGGGGGTAGCAAAGAAAACCACTTGAAAGTCATCAGGGCAGTCCGGGTCATCCGGGGCAAATACAGGCAAATCACAAAAGCCTGTTAGATGCGGGTACAACTCGCTTATGGGCCTACCTACGTCCTGTTTGGCAACAAGCCCTCTGATCTCCGCATATGGATGATTCAACAAAAGCTCTATTGCACCGCAGCCTCCATACCCACCGGCGCCAATAATACCCACTTTAATTTTGTCCATATTATTCCTTCGTTTCCCTCAATTTTATCTTTGTTGCAAGCCTTGGGTGCATCAAGGTGCGCTTTGGGAGATTCAGTTGGTCAAGGCCATCTGCTGCAGGCGATATGACAGTTCAGTACGATTTTTTACATCCATTTTTTCATAAATGGATTTGAGGTGATTTTCAACTGTATACTTGCTGATAAATAATTTGTTCCCAATTTCCTTATTTGTCAAACCTTTGTTAAGCAGAAAAACTACCTCCGCCTGCCGTTGAGAAAGGCCGTATTGCCTTATCCGTTTTAATAGATTGCACTCATATCCTTCATCGGAAAAGCAGAGCAATAAAAGCGGCTTTTTGTTACGATAGGTTATCACTCGCAGATGAATGGGTAGCTTTGTATTTTTCGTCTGGCAGGAAAATTCGAACAGCTTCTGAGAAGTTTCTGAATCCTCATCCTTCGGGCTGGCCCTCAGGAGGTCCTTGCAGTGCGAATAAATCTCCTTTGGAAGAGAGCAAGAGGGTAACCTTTGTTCTTTTTCCGCCGGGGTCAGATGAGAGAAAAAGCGAGTGGCATGCTTGTTTTGGTAGATCAGCTCCAAAGACTCATCCAGAACAATGATTCCTTTGTAGGGCATATGGCTTGTAATGGAATCAATAATGGCGGCCTGTTTGGTTTTTTGTTCCGAGATTATGGCATTTTCCAATGCTCCTGCCAAATAGGGGGCCATCATGTTCGCCTTGGCTTGATCAAGTGAGGAGAATTCGTTTGCATTCTGCGGGCGATAGAGACCGAGCACACCTAAAAACCGCTGTTTACTCTTCAGGTAAATACTCATCTGGTGGTGAATGGACTGGGGCTTTAAAAAATCACTGTAATATTCGACTAATCTTCCTTTGTTTTTTGAATGATCTCTGACAACAACAATTGGGGGCGGATTGAAAGACAAAATTTTATAGAAGGGGTCCAATTTGTGGTAATATTTTTTGAATTTGGACAAAAACTTCCTTTCTAGGCCGCGGCTAACCACCCGGTTCAGATTGAGGCTCCGGCCACTAGTGCTTGCAAAATAAAAGTTGTTATTGCCGGTCTTGAAAATTTCTTCCAGAAGGTGGAGCACTTCGGATAGCTGCTCGTCTGCATCGCTGATCTCGAAGGCGGTGCCGCTTACGAGCAGCACATCCCTGAGGTCCTTGGATGTCATCTTTTTCAAGGTCATGCCAGACTCATGCATGCAAGAGGATTCGGTCCCCTTGATTTGCCATGGGTCTCGGGAAACTCCATATTCCGAGCAATCCACCCCAAATCACAAACCAAGAGAAGGTTAAATTGTTTTGTATTATATACTACTAAAAACCATATCTCAATAAAAATGACTGATTTCAGCTATTGACTACAACTCAGCGGATAGTTATTAAATGATTAATTGCTGGTGAATATATTGGCAAAGGAATGAGTCCAAAAGATATTTGGCTGGAATATCTGGGCAAGAAGACAGGTCCTTGCAAAGGCGGGGGGACACAACACTTGGCCGATCGTAAAAACAACATCCCCGGTTTAGTCGCGTGCCTGGGATCGGATTTTTGCATGGCTGTGGGAACCGCTTTGCCGCTAAGATGAGAGATATGGATCAGGTCACTTTATTCTTTGTCGGTGAAGGAGCCTGCGGGGGAGTTCCTACGAATTCTCGACGAGCTGCTTATGCGCCCCGAAGATGAGATAGCCAGAAAGGACGGTCTTTTACGATGAACTCCAATTCTAAACAAACGGCAGTTCTTTTTTCCGGATTACCCTATACAGGAAAAACCGCTATTATCCACCGGCTTTTAGAAAGGTTACCGGGAAGAGCGATTTATGTCGACGGCCTTTTTCGGGATATCGTTTCTGAGGAAGATGTTTGTCTGGAGCGCTGGCTTGAGGAAGGGCCTCGTCTCGTCGAGGGAATTATTGAACTCATCACCAATACTGAAGAATCGCGCATATACGTGGAGGTGGGCATTATGCAGGTAAAGCATCGCGGTAAATTGATGCACTGGATTCGAAATAATAACTACCACCTCGTTCCCATTCTACTCCAATGTGAATCTAAGAAAGCTATTCAGCAGCGCCAGCAAGCGCGTGCGCAAAAACTAGCCGGCCAACCGGAAAAGTTAAAGATCGCTATAGATCTTGATGAACTTTATGGTCCTATACATGCCGCATTCGATGAAATAATGGATAGGGAGGGGTATTACACAATTGACACCGCCGGATCGATTGAGAAAAGTGTGGAGGAGATTTGTCGGCTTATTCTTGACTGATTACCAACATGCATTCAAATCTCTCATATATCAAGAAAAATGACTGATTTCAGCTATTGACCATAACTCAGAGGATAGTTATTGTAATGAATAATTGCTTTGGCTACCGACGGATAATTTCGGTAGGGTTTAACTCGAGTTAATCTATAAAGATAAACATACATAAAACTAGAAAGAAAGTAGGGAAATATGTCTTTAGACAATGAAAAGCTATTAGAAATCTACCGCAAGATGCTTTTGGTTCGGACTATTGAGGAGACCCATAACCGGCTTCTGAAAGAAGGGAGAATACAGGTCAATTCCCATTTGGGGACGGGGCAGGAGGCCGTATCCGTTGGAGTGACTGGCCCCTTGAGGCAGGACGATATCTTATTTGGAACCCATAGGGGTGTTGGTGAATATATTGGCAAAGGAATGAGTCCAAAAGATATTTGGCTGGAATATCTGGGCAAGAAGACAGGTCCTTGCAAAGGCAAGGGGACACAACACTTGGCCGATCGTAAAAACAACATCCCCGGTTTAGTCGCGTGCCTGGGATCGAATTTTTCCATGGCTGTGGGCACCGCCTTAGCGGCTAAGATGAGAGATATGGATCAGGTCACTTTATTCTTTGTCGGTGAAGGAACCTGTAACGAGGGTGATGCCAATCCCTCTATGTGCATGGCGGCTCTTTGGAACCTGCCGCTGGTCTTCGCGGTGTGTACGAACCAATTCTGCGAGATGGGCTATATGTGTGAGCATTTTCCCACTGAAGACGTGGCACCGAGAGCTGCGGGCTATGGAATTCCATATGAAATCGTGGATGGCCAGGATATCGAATCAACCTATGAGGCTGCGGAAAGAGCAGTGGAGCATGCCCGCAGCGAAAAGGGCCCTTACCTGTTGGAATACAAGACTTTCCGAATGGCCCCACATCATTCGGGAGATCCGGGCGGCTACGTTAAGCAGGAAGATTTGGATGAATGGGGAAAGCGGGATCCCATAGACCTGTGTCAGCAAAAGATTTTCGATCGCAAGATTTTGTCACCTGAAGAGGATCAGAAACTCAGCGATGCGGTCCAGACTGAGGTCTCTCAGGTATTGGCAGAGGCCTTTGCGGCACCGGATCCGAATTTGGAAGATTTGTTTGAAGACGTATATGCTCAGAAAGAGGTTGGGTAATGGGAAGAAATATCACTTACTTGAAGGCTCTGAATGAGGCTATGGCTGAAGAAATGCGCCGGGACTCAAGCGTTTTCGTGCTTGGGGAGGATGTTCGGATGGGGGTCTTTGGCCAAACCACAGGATTGGTCAAAGAGTTTGGTAAAGATAGAGTATTAAATACGCCCATTGCGGAAAATGCAATTGCGGGTGTCGCCATTGGCGCGGCCATGAATGGTTTACGACCTATTCTAGAGCTGATGTTTTGTGATTTTGTTATGTTGGCTATGGATCAGATTTGCAACAATCTGGCCCAGTGGCGCTACATAACCGGAAACCAGTATGGTCTTCCGGTGACCATTCGCACTTCCGTGGGTGCCGGCTTTCGCAGTGGATACGGCCATTCCCAGTCCATTGAATCGCAGCTAATCCAGGTTCCCGGTCTCATCCTGGCTGAGCCATCGACGCCGTACGACGCAAAAGGCCTTCTGAAATCGGCCATCAGGAGCGACGATCCAGTTATATTTTTTGAGCATAAAAAACTACTTTTGGGGGGCGTAGAAGGAGAGGTACCGGAGGAAGACTACACGATTCCATTCGGTGAGGCCGTGGTCCGAAAAGAGGGTAAGGATGCGACGGTGGTGGCCATCGGATTTATGGTATATGAGGCATTGAATGCAGCGCAAGAGCTGGCGCACGAGGGTATTGATATTGAAGTGATCGATCTTAGGACTATCGTCCCTCTTGATAAAGATACGATCTTTGAATCGCTCGAAAAAACGGGCCGGTTAATTACGGTTGAGGAGAGCAGGATGAGAGGTGGTGTGGGAGCCGAAATTGCGGCCCTGGCCTGCGGAGACTATTTTTCTCTGCTTAAAGCCCCGGTGAAGAGGGTCGCTGCTCCCATGGTGCCCATTGCGGGAAGTCCGGTGTTGGAAGACCTGTACCTTCCAAATAAGGACACCATTGTCCGGGCTGTAAAACGCACAATGTAATCAGAATTGGAAGATAAGCCTTCATGATAGTTCCAGTTTTCAAGGATTTGCAAAAGATAGAATTTATAGAGAGATCCAGACCTGAAATCCAGCCTGGAGAGGTCCTTGTGAAAGTTGAGTTCTGCGGCATCTGCGGCTCAGATGTCCATGGATACCTGAATGGAATTATGGTGCCACCCGGAACCGTAATGGGCCACGAGTGCACCGGTGTCGTGTCAAAGGTCGGGGATGCTGTTAATAACTTCCAGCCCGGCGACCGGGTGGCCGTCAAGCCAAGTCCCCAGTGCGGGGAATGCTACTGGTGTCAGAGGGGACAATACTCCATATGCCCTGAGGCCTTAAAACGGGCTATTGGCATAACAACTGATCATGATGGGGCTTTTGCGGAATATGTCCGGATTCAATATCCCAATGAGATGCTCTTCAAACTGCCATCCAACATATCCTTTAAAGATGCTGCCTTGATCGAGCCCCTTGCCACCTCTCTGCATGCTGTACGTATGTCGCGATTCAAACCTGGAGACCGGGTGGTCGTTATTGGGGCCGGGATGATTGGTTTGGGCACCCTTCAGTTTTTGAAGCTTGAGGGGGCCGGTGGCATTATCGTTTTGGAAACATCGCCGAAAAAATCACAGCTTGCGCTTGAGATGGGAGCGGATGAAGTCTTGAATCCGCTTGCCGCCGGGGAAGAGATGAGAGATAAAATTTTCAATCTCACCAATGGGATCGGAGCGGATGTGGTCTTTGAGTGCGCTGGCGTACCCTTGTCTTTTCAGACATGCATGGATTACGTCAAAAGTGGTGGACAAGTTATAGTGGTCGGGATCAACGATAAGGATGTTGCGTTTAATAATTTCCAGATGGTGGTCCGGGAAATAGAGATGAAGGGTATTCTTGGATACTATGATGAGTTCGGGGAGGTCATCGAATACTTGGACCAGGGGAAAATAAGGACGGAACCATTAGTATCAGATATTATTGAAATAATCGACCTTGAGGAAAAGGGTTTTAAGCGTCTTATTGCCTCCCAGGATATGGTCAAGATCCTGGTGAGACCGTAAAGGATAAAGAGGAGTTACAAGGCAATGATCACACCCATCTTAGTGCCTAAATTGGGAATGTCGACCAGTGAAGATGTTACAGTGGTAAAATGGATCAAAAGCGACGGAGAGCCAGTAGAAAAGGGCGAACCTGTCGTTATCATAGAAACCGCTAAGGTGACCCATGAAATAGAGGCTCAAGCATCGGGTACAGTGTTCAAACTGAAGAAGGTCAAGGATAAGGTGAAGATAGGAGATCCCCTCGGGGTAGTAGCGGATAGCCGGGAGGAGTTCGAGGCATATAAGGAAACCCTGGCCAAGGAGCCGGAAGTCACCGCGGGTCTCGTTTTCGAGGAAGGGGAGGATGAGACAGAAGAAGGTATCCGCCTATCCTTTGAGGAAGAGGAGGAGAGACCTCCGGTCGCCCCCACCGCTGAGGTGGGGGATCGTGTCGTGCTCAAACGGATTCCCTTTATCGGTATGCGCCGGACCATTGCGGATAACCTCGTCACAAGCCTCAGCACAGGAGCGCAATTGACGGTTGTCGCTGAAGCCGACATGACAGAGATAGCCCATTTTCGAAAAAAATTGATGCTGGACGGCCTCGGCGAAAAGGTCACTTTTGTAGACATGCTCGTCAAGCTGCTGGCCTCCGTTTTGAAGGAGTTTCCCATTGTAAACTCCAGCGTAGCAGGAGATGAAATCATCTGTTGGGGGGAATATCACATCGGCGTAGCCGTGGCGCTCGAGGACGGACTGGTGGTTCCGGTCGTAAGAAATGCGGATCAGAAAAGTCTTTTGGCTGTTAGCCGGGAAATCAAGAAGCTGGCACGAAAGGCTCAGAAAAGTGAGCTCAACCCGGAGCATTACCAGGGGGGGACATTTACGCTGAGCAGCGGGGGAAAAGTCGATGTGGATTTCATGACGCCGATTATCAACCCACCGCAAAACGCCATCCTGGGTATTGGTAAAATCGGACCAAGGCCGGCTGTGCACCAAGGACAATTGACAATCCGAACAATGACTTATTTATGTTTGACCCACGACCATCGGGTCATCGACGGGGCACCGGCCGGCATGTTTCTGGGAAAATTGAAGGAGATCATCGAACACCCGGAGCAATTTCAAAACATCCTCAAATGATGAATCATTCAAGGATCGAGAAACGGAAGCCGGAAATTGCTGCCTAAAGGCGAAAATGAAGGATTCAAGGAGTTGGTACAGATGAGTACGCAGGCGTGTGATTTACTTGTTGTGGGGGGTGGCCCGGGAGGGTACACCGCAGCCATTCGAGGGGCGCAGAAGGGCATGAAAACCCTACTGGTTGAACGTGACGCTGTTGGGGGGACCTGCCTCAACCGGGGTTGTCTGCCCACAAAAACCCTTCTCGAAGATACGCTCACGATCTTCGGGGTCCGCCAATCTCGGTTCCTGAAGGGGGACATGAAGATCAATTTCAAACGGATTGTCGAGCGGAAGGAGATGGTGGTTGATGGAGCGGTGGCGGGAATCACATTCGTCATCAAAGGCAACGGGGCGGAGATCCTGAAAGGGGAGGCCTGCTTCACGGGGCCGAAGAAAATGGAGATTGAGACCGGAGAAGGTGAGCGGAAAGAAATCTCAGCAAGGAATATTATCATTGCCACAGGCGCGGAGGTGGACTATGGGGATCTGGCGGTCGATGAAGAATATATTCTGAGCACGGACGGCGCCCTTAATCTTAAGTCCGTCCCGCCCACGGTGGCCATTGTGGGAGCGGGCAACCGGGGTGTGGAGTTTGCCGGCATTTACAGTAACCTGGGGGCGAGGGTGGTTCTCATAGAAAAGGAGAAAAGGATCCTGCCCAGAGAGCACCGTTGGCTGTCCGGGAGGTATAAAAAGATCCTTTCGGAGCGCAACATAAAGGTTTTGACCCGGTCGAAGATGGTAGCGGCAAAGTCTGAGGGAGAGAACGGGGTCTTACTGACCCTTGAATCGAATCGGGGTCCGAATGAAGTCAAGGTCAGGAAGGCAGTCCTCGCGCTGTCCAGGCGGCCCTCTTTCAGTGGCCTCAATCTCGAGACCGCGGGGTTGTCTTTGAAGGATGGGATGCTGCCTTACGGTCCGGGAATGCAGACCGAGGTGGAGGGCATTTATGTGGTGGGCGATGCAGTCGGTGCCCCCTATCTCGCCCATAAGGCCATTGCCCAGGGCATTGCCGCGGTGGATCATATGCTGGGCCTGGACCCCGACGGCCGCCCGCGATTTGTCCCCAACTGTATTTATGGGGATCCTGAGATAGGGTCGGTCGGCCTGACGGACTATGGGGCCCGAAAAGCCGGTTTGAAGGTTAAAACGGGCGAATTCTATCTTGTGGGCAATGGACGAGCGGGTACTATGGGCAAGGAGGAGGGACTCATCTTGATCGTATCGGATGAGGACACTGGCAATGTTCTGGGGGTTCATATCCTGGGGCCCAGGGCCACCGAACTCGTCTCCTTAGGGGTTATGGCAATGAAGAATGGATTGACAGTTGAGGACCTAAAGAAAACGGTTCTTCCTCACCTCACATTCTCAGAATCCTTCTTTGAGGCGGCCCTCGCCTCATCGGGTGAGGCCATCCATATGCTTCCGGATAGCATAGAACATGAGCCCGAAGATTGACGCTGCCGCTGGCTCCCAAAAAGGCATGGAATTTGTTCATATCTTACAAGAACTGAGCAAAAGAGCCCGGGGGTGAATGCCTGAGGCTGTGTTAATGCATTTTGAGTGACAAGGGTGTAAACCCGTGGGTGTCTACCTTTTTATAGATAACATGGGCAATTATTGAACACAAACAATCAAACATCCAAAAAGGAGGACTGAAATGAAAAGAAGCAGTTTATTCAAATCACGTGGTGGAGCGCTTTTGGTCATAGCATTTATGTTTTTTCTTTGCATGGAGCCCCATGCCATAGCCAAGCCAAAGGCTTTGCGGATAGGTTTCCTGACCGGCCTGACCGGTTTCGCTTCTGACTCCGAGAGAGTTCATCTTCAGGGAGCTGAATTGGCAAGGGATTGGATCAATGAAAAGGGCGGGGTGAACATCAAGGGTGTGAAATACCTGGTTGAGTTGGTTCCCGAGGACCACAAGTGTACCGCCGATGGGGCGGTCGCCGGGGCGACGAAACTCGTTTACGATCAAAAGGTAAAGTACATTGCTGGAACGGTCATGCCGTTTACTGTAGCGGCCGTGACGACGGTGACGGAGCCTGCTGGCGTGATAAGATCCATAGCCTACAACTGTGGCACACCTCAGGAGTTCAGCGCCAACACGCCCTATACCTTCCTTTCTCAGAACGCGACCATTGGCGCTATTATCTCCGGACTCAAGTTCTTGAAAAAGGCTCGTCCTGAGGTAAAGACCATCGCGGTTTTCATTCCCGATGATGGCGCTATCCCATATCTCGGACCACAAGTGAGAAAATGGGCCAAAAGTTACGGAATGGAAGTGAAGGGCGATATCATTGGTTGGCCTCTGAATACCGTGGACTTCACGCCTTTCGCTTTAAAAGCCATCAAAATTAATGCAGATGCCGTTGCCATGGCGAATGGCTGGCCGGCGATGATTGGTGGTGTACTGAAAGCTCTCCGGGAAAACGGTTATAACAAGCCCGTTATAGGCCTCCACTACTCTCAGGCAAAGGATGTTATGGAAGTTGCCGGTAAAGAGGCATCAGACAACTATTTTATCCACGGTATAAATGTGGATACTCCGGAAAAGACGGATATTATAAAATGGATCTTGGATAGAGGGAAGGCCAGGTACGGACATGAGAGGGTTGCGTTTTTGATTGAGGGTTTCGATTCGGTCTTTGTACTCGTTCAGGCCATCGAGAAAGCCCAGAGCCTGGATCCTGACGATGTAAAAAAGGCATGGGAAAAAATGGACGATATCAAGACAGCCTATGGACCGGCCCATATGGGCGGCAAGGAGACCTACGGCCTCCGGCACGCGGTCGTCGGTCCAAGGTCAATCGAGGGTCTGGAAAAAGGCGAAGTCAAATCCTTTGGGTGGATCAGGGATATTGAGGTTCCATGAGTAAACTAATTCTGGGGGCGGAAGCAAGCATGTCGTTTCTGTAGGATTAAGCTTAGGCTCTGGAAGATGGAAGACCGATGGGAACAATCATAGAGATCATCATCAATGCCATTTTGCTGTCATCGATGTATATCCTGGTGGCCTCAGGTTTCGCCCTGGTTCTCAGTATCATGGGCGTCCTGAACTTCGCACACGGTGCACTCTATATGGTAGGCGGCTATGTCTGCTATCAACTGGCTGTTGAATATGGCCTAAACCTGTGGCTGTCGCTCTTTCTCGCAGCAGGCATAATGGGTCTCTTCGGTCTGTTCCTGGAACGATTTTGCTTCCGCCCCTTTTATGGCGATTTTTTCAGAACTGTAATCATGTCCATCGCCCTGATATTCATCCTCCAGACAAGCATCAATTTGACGGTTGGTGTTCACGTCAGATCTTTGCCGGCCTTTGTTCCTGGGATGTTCAAGGCCGGCGGGGTCGCGGTCAGCATGGAAAGATTGTTCACCGCCGTCATCGGGGTGGGCCTACTCTTTGCTCTGACTTTATTTATCCGTAAGACCAAGACGGGACAACAGATGTTGGCAGTCGCACAAAACTCTGAAGGCGCTGCCCTTCAGGGAATCCGCATCCATCGGGTGGCCGCCATCGCGGTGGCACTCGGTTGTGCCTTGGCCGCGGTGGCGGGGTCACTGATGGGGGCCATTTTCGACCTGAATACCTTCATGGGTGATCTGATTCTCGTCAAGGCCATTCAGGTAGTCATCCTGAGCGGCATTGGCAGCATTGGGGGTGTCCTGGTCGGGGGATTGATAATCGGCACCCTGGATTCTGTTCTGCCTTTGTATACCACCCCAGCGATTACTCAAACGGTAGGAATGACAATAATTATCGTGCTCCTACTCATCAGGCCTCAGGGCCTGTTTGGTCGCGAGATGGACTAGTTCGGGGAAAACTATGAGCCAGCAGCACGGATTTTCCATAGTAACCAAGAGACAAGCGTTGATGTATTTGGCCACGGTGGTCATTTTGGCCCTCCTTCCGATTTTTATCACATCACCATACACCTATCACATTTTTATCCTTACATTCGTTTACATCACCGCCACCAGCAGCCTGCGAACCTTGGCCATTTCGGGACAGATTTCAATGGGCCACGCCGCTTTCATGAGCATCGGGGCTTACACCTCGGCGGTGCTGGCCCGATATGTGGGCTTGACGCCCTGGTTAACAATGCCCCTGGGTGCGTTGGCGACCATGCTGGTTGCGGTTTTGGTCGGTTTCCCCTTCTCCAGGGTCAGGACGATCTACTTTTCCATGGTCAGTTTGTTTTTTGGAATCGGCGTCTTGTCTGTCAATTCTATATTCGGCAAATACACCGGTCACATCAACGGCATGATCGGCATTCCACCCTTGTTTGTAGGTTCAAGGGTGCCTTATTATTTCTTCTTTTTGGGCTTGATGGTCGTCTGCCTGATTATTCTTTGGCGATTTGAAACGTGCCGCATCGGTGTTTGCTTGAAGGCCATTGATCAATCCCATGAGGTCGCGGCCAGCGTCGGGATCAGTGAGACCAAATTCAGGGTCCTGGCCTTGGGAGTGAGTTGTTTGGTTGTGGGGTTGGTCGGTGCGGGTTACGCCCATTACAACATGGTCATATCATACAGCAGCTTCAACTTGTTGGCCAGTATCAACATGCTCGTCTATATGCTGATCGGTGGAATAACCAGTTTCGCCGGGCCAATAATTGGAACGGCTGTTTTATTCATGGTACCTGAAATATTTCGACAACTTAAGGAATATACACCCTTTCTATTCGCAGGGATCTTACTCCTGGTAGTTTTTGTAATGCCCCAGGGATTGGTCGGCTTGTTTGACCAGATCAGATCTTTAGTCAACAAAGACAAATAATTGACGAGGACGCCGCCGTGCTTCTTGAAACTGTTGGATTAACGAAACATTTTGGTGGACTGGACGCGGTCTCCGATGTTGATATCTACGTCAGAAAAGGCGAGATGGTTGGGATCATCGGCCCCAACGGCGCCGGCAAAACCACACTGTTTAATTTGATCACCGGCTTTCTCCGGCCGACCAAAGGGCGGGTCGAATTTGGGGAAAAAGATATTGTCGGCCAAAAGCCCCACGTTATCGCCAGGATGGGGATCGGCCGAACCTTTCAGCTAAACCCCCTTTTCGCCGATTTTACCGTTTTCCAAAACGTAGCTGCATCATTTTACCTGCATCCGAAATCCAGTCTCTTGGCTGCCTTTTTCAATTTCCCCACCTATCACCGCAATGAAGCCTATATATCGGAAAAAGCGCTGGAAGTTCTGAAATTACTTGGTTTGAAAGGAGTGAAGGACGAGTTGGCCAAAAACCTCCCCCAAGGGTATCAAAAAATGCTCGGCATCGCCAGGGCCCTGGCCACCAATCCGAAATTGTTGTTGCTGGATGAACCCATCGGCGGCATGAGCCCCGGTGAAATAGAATCCACCATGAAAATAGTAGAAAAAATAAGAGATAGTGGTGTCACCATTCTTCTGGTCGAGCACAATATGCAGATCATGGATATTGTCGATCGGGTTTTTGTCATCAATTTCGGACGTAAAATAGCCACCGGCACAATTGATGAACTCAGGGAAAATAAAGAGGTCATCGAGGCCTATTTCGGAGCCGAACAGCATGCTGCTTCAAGTTGATAATATCACAGTAAAATATGGGAAAGCTATCGCGGTGGAGGGGGTTTCACTCGAGGTTCCGGAGAGAAAGGTGGTCAGTATTATCGGAGCCAATGGGGCGGGGAAGTCGACGATATTGAAAGCCTTGTCAGGACTGACGTCTTTGTCCTGCGGAGAAATCCGTTTCGCCGGGCAAAGAATAGATGGTTTGAAACCTTATGAAATCGTGAAACTCGGGCTCGCCCATGTCCCGGAAGGTCGCAAGCTTTTCCCATTTCTCCCCGTTATGAGCAATCTGAAGCTCGGGGCCAGTTTAAGGAAGGACAAGGGGGGGATAAAAAAAGACCTTGATGAGGTCTTTGATCATTTCCCCAGGCTTCTGGAACGACGCAACCAAAATGCCGGTACCCTGAGCGGCGGTGAACAACAGATGCTGGCTATCGGTCGCGGTCTGATGACAAATCCCAAGTTGCTGCTGATGGATGAGCCCTCTTTGGGTTTGGCCCCGATCATGGTGGCTGAACTGATCCCTGTGATTAAGAATATCAATAAAAAAGGAGTAAGCGTCCTGCTGGTGGAGCAGAATATACCTTTGGCGCTCGGCGTAGCGGATCGGGGTTATGCGCTCCAGGTAGGCAAAGTCGTCCTGGAGGGTGGCATTGAGGAGTTTAAAGCCAATGGGATTGTCAAGAGAGCTTATCTCGGTGGATAAACCTGATTCGGCTAATTAGTCAGGGTATTCCCCACGTGTTAGGCTTACCCCTATAAGTTTGTTTCGCCACCAAAAAGAGTTTGTAACTCAATATCTTCCCGAACTTTTTAAGAGGTTACAAAAAGGCTATACAAATTATTCATTTTACAAATTGAATCTAAAATTGATTATATCTCCATCTTTCACTTCATACTCTTTGCCTTCGAGACGCACCCGCCCAGCTTTCTTGGCCTCCTGAAAAGTCCCGCAGGTCTTCAGGTCTTCAAAGGCTAAGGTCTCAGCGCGGATAAAGCCCTTTTGCATGTCGGAGTGCACTGTTCCCGCAGCTTCAAAGGCCGGAGTTCCTGCCGTAATGGACCATGCCCTCACCTCATCAGAGATAACAGTGAAGAAAGAGATGCGATTTAAGAGCTTATAGGAGTTCTTTATCACCCGGTCAAGGGCGGATTCCTGAATATGATAGGCCTCGAGAAATTCTTCGGACTCATCAGGTGTCATGGAAGAGATATCCATTTCAAGACGACCTCGCACGACCATCATCTCCACGTCCTCGGGCCTGTTATCCCATTCTGGCATTTCCTCATCCTCATCGTCGTTGTTAATAATAACAAGCATGGGTTTTGCAGACAGAAAAGTGAAACCCTTAAGGGCTTGTTTGGATGCCAGTTCCGGTTTCCTGCGGAGAGGGTGACCTTTCTCCATGTGTTCACAACAGGATTTGAGAAGAGAGAATTCTTCTCCTTCCGGCTTTTTACCTCTTTTTTTGTCCAGCTCTATCCTTTCGATCCTCTTTTCGGCGACCACCAAATCGCTAAGGATCATATCTTCTTCAAGCTGCCAGAAGTCCTGCTCTGGTGCAGCGGGAGAGCCCCCGGAGCCCTCAAAATTCCTGACCACGTGTAAAAGTGCATCGCATGGACGGACCTGGTTCCAGACGCCTCCCTCGGACTTTGAGGATGAAGTCGGTATTTCGGAAGGGAGAAGGTATTCTATTTTTGCATAGGTGGTCTTTTTGGGGTTGTATATTTTTGTCAGGAAATCAAGGCGTTCGTCAGCAACTGTAATCGTGGCCATTCTCTGATCGCCGCGGGGTGACCCGTAGTCTTTTTTTTCACCCCTTACACCTGTGAGCGCTGCAAAGACCGTTGATTTCCCTGACTGGGGAAGTCCTACGAGGCCCAGTTTCATTGCTTTCAGAAACCCCCTATCTTATTTCTGGCTAAGATCATGAAAGGAACCAAGGCTTTTGCTTTTACCCTTTTGCCATAAGCGCTAAGTTATTTTGTAAACATTCACAGGTTGCATTTATGCCATACGAGTTTGTTTTGAAAGATGAACGTCCAACACCCGCCTGCCATGCATCACAAACGATGGTGGTATGATCATTGTCACCGGGCCGAGACACGAGGA
>Ga0180009_10000949_pt1 | contig 36805 bp, 38 predicted proteins | sample OS_PC_MetaG_FD_123537 | JGI IMG/M metagenome (GOLD analysis project Ga0180009, IMG submission 123537) | Groundwater microbial communities from the Aspo Hard Rock Laboratory (HRL) deep subsurface site, Sweden - OS_PC_MetaG | ecosystem: Environmental > Aquatic > Deep subsurface > Groundwater... | reverse complement strand
TGTAGCCGCCGGGGTAGAGGCTGAAACCATGATCCGACATGATGAAGAAATACGCATCCTTGAATTTAGGGTCGCTCAGGTATTTTTGCAGCAGTCTATCCATGTAGCGGTACACCGGTTCCATTTCCTGGGAGATGCGGGCAATGACTTGATGCTGCTTTTCAGCCGATATGTTCCAGGTCTCGCCCTCGTGGGGAAACATATTTTTGGTGTATTCGTCAGAGAACAGGCGCAGGACTAAATGCTGGAAGATGTCGGGCAAGCGGAAATAGCTCATGTACAGATCGGCTTGCTTGCTCTTGAAAAGGGCGTCAGTGACGTCTTCGACCAGGGCATCCTGCATGACGAAGGTGCGCGAGTTCTGCAGGGTGAAGGATTTTCGGAAATCCTTGCCGGGATTGATCTTTTGGAACAACTCGATAAAATCGGGCATGCCGATGCGTTGGATGGTCCGGCCGTAATCGCGGCGGATGACCTGTTTCAGGCGGTAAAAGTCCATGGCAGGATATACCGTGTCGACGTAGTCGTTGGCGAACTGGGGCTTTTTGAGCATGATCTGGCGGAAGCGGTCCGAGACCATCACGCCGTTAAACTGATCGGGCGGATAGGTGACGTACCAGTTGACGACCACGCTGCGCATGCCGAAACGGTCGAGCATCTGCCATAGGGACGGCTCGCGTTTTTCCGAATTGGAAAACGGGACCTCGAGGTTGTTCTCTTTCAGGTAAGTGAAATCCAGAATTCCGTGCTTCTTCATGGTTTTGCCGGTGGCGATACTGGTCCAGACCACCGAAGACTTGGTGGGCTTGTCGGTCTTGAAGTCGGCCCAGGCGCTGTTCTCTTTCAATTGCTTTAAAAAAGGCAGCTTGCCGGCTTCGATCAGCGGATCGATGGTCGGCCAGTTGGCGCCATCGAAGCCCAGGATCACGACCTGCACTTTTTCCTTTTTTGGCCCGTTGCAAGACAGGATGATTGTGCAAATCGCAGTCAGCAAGATGATTTTTATGAACCGGGCGCATGTCATGTTCCACTTCCACGTTCCATGAGGAACCGCCGATTCACATCCCCTGGAACCGGTAACCGCGCCGCCAGGAAACCTGACCATACGAATAAACTATTTTTTTTCATTTCTTTTACTCCATGTTTGTACGAAATTCCTCGCTTAAACCAGGGAATTTTCACTGCGGAATGAAACGCCAACGAAAACGCCCTTGAAAAACGGCGCCGCCCGTGTGGCCCAGACGGTTTTTCCGCCAGGCGAAAAATGCGCGGCGGCTGCCCGCGCTCAGTTCAAGGGATTAGCGGGATGGAGGCGCCCGGCAGCAGGATATGTTATGAAATAGAAGGGATTGGTTTCGATCTTGATCAAGGATGAGTCTGGAAAATAAAATCAGAACAAACAAAATGCAAAAGAAATAAGCTTGCCCAGAGGTGAACAGGCTTCGTTCCCAGCGGCATATCGGGCATTTTTCGTTTCGGCCGATATCCGTTTCGGTATGAAAGTATTCGGCGAATAAAAAGACAGTACTTATGAAAAGCAGGAAAAAGAAAAATCGCGAATGCTTTGTTAACCTTTTCCTGTCATTCATTTCTTCTTTTTCCTATTTTTTTTACTTCTGGATGATAACAGATATACTGCTATCAGTCAAACTAGGCGATCGATCCGAAAGGAATCATCTTTTAATCTATAGATAGTCCACTTTTGATTTTTAGCTAACACCCTTTTTATAACCATTCTTCGTCCGGTCGTCAACCCCTAAGCCTTCAAAATCCAAAGAGTTATAAAATAGAGTGCCATTCCCGGCCGAATGGAAGCGGCGTCAAGATACGTTTACTCGGCTATTGAGACCTGCCTCAGAACTGATATATCATCCCAGCCGCTCCCATTGATATCCGTTCACCCAAAGCATTCCTGAGCTCAGCAACAGCGAGTTCGCCGCTGCAGTGGCAAGGGATAATCATCTCCGGTTCCAACTGCCGCAAAGCGGCAATGGTTTGCGACAGGCGGTCGGAGCTCGCATTGCGCAGGTGAAATCCGCCGATAACAGCCCGGATCTTTTGACCATTATATTGGCGGCAGACGTGGTTCAAGGTGTTCACCAGGCCGGCATGGGAACAGCCGACGCATACTACCAGCCCGCTCCCGGTATGAATCCACAGGGCAAGGTCATCGCTGAGCAGATCCGGGCGTTTTCCTTGCGGATCGAGATAAAACGGCCCACCGCTGTCTTCATAACTGGTTTTATGGGGAATAGGACCACTGAGCCCGATTTGAGCAGACAGCATCAGCGGCTGTTGCAGCCAGTGAATGTGCGTTGGCGGCAATCTGTCCAACGCGACCAACGAGGGTTGCGGCATATGCACCGGCGTAGCGATCCCGTCACTGATGCTGTAACGGGGCTGTATGACCCCCGGATGGCAATATAGTTCCGAATTTTCCGCGCGTTTCATGACCAGGGCCATCCCGCCACTGTGATCGTAGTGTCCATGGCTCAGCACGATGATGTCGGTTTTCCCGAGGTCGACGCCGAGAATCTTGGCGTTTTTTCCCAGGGCGCCACCTTGCCCCGTATCGAAAAGGATGCGTTTGCCTTCGCTTTCAATCCAGAGCGCAAGCCCGTGCTCTGCCCGCAGTTCCGGTTGGGCGATCCGATTGTCCACCAATATGGTGATCTTCATGTCATTTTCCCCATTTCCCTGGTCATGGTCAGCAAGCGGACACCGTGGCCGTGTATCTGCCGGAAGGTGGCGGCTTGGCTGACGAGCAGTTTCAAAAATGTTTCCCCTGCCTTCTCCTTCTTCTGCCGGAAGAAGAATCGTTTTTGCCTGAATTTTTATGTGTATCGCATGGAGTACTTTTTGAAAAAATTGAAAAGAATTTCAATAAGCCACCGCCGATGAAAGCGATCGTATCGATCCATTTTCCCGCCTTTTCCATCCTGTTCTCTTTTTTCTCCACATTGGCTTCATTGGCAGCAAGGGCCTCTGATTTTTCTTTTGCATCATCCACGATCTCCCCTTCAAATACTTCGACATTTTCATTTTTTTCCATTTCTTTTCATTTCTCCTGTTGCCCGGATAATTCATTAGATTTCATGGTGCTGAGCAGTGCAGGAGCTTCAACCCCAGTGCCGGCCATTGTTTCCAGCCTTTTCCTACAATGATCATATCATCCGTTGCATGAATTTGGCCTCGGCCCAGGCCATGACCTGCTCATTGACAACAATCTCCGCCTTTAAGCGATAGAGAGGCGGATGGAAAGAAAGCACCCACGCCCGTATTTCCAAAGGAACGTTACAAGGAACAGGCTGCACGAAGCGAACGTGCAGATCACCAGTGACCGCTTGCACTCCACGATGAAACAGGCAGTGTGTCATCGCCGCATCCAACAACGAAGCGATAACACCTCCATGAAGGATGTCGTCATATCCCTGGAGTTCAGTGTTTGCCTTGAACTGCGTCCTGACGATGCCATCACCTATGGCCTGGAAAGACAGATTCAGTGACCTTGTATTCAGGTTCCCGCACAGCCAGCAGCGGCTGTGACCATTGTTGACGCTGATAGTTACGGGGTCTTCAGTGATCGCAGACATTCTCTCCGGATTGCAGCGTCCCAGCCAGGTAAGAGTTTGCCAGATTTTCCGGCGTTTCAGCCTGGGCGCCGATAATTACCTCGATGCCGTGTTCGCAAAACAGGGCCTGGGCACGCTGGCCCATGCCGCCGGCAATGATCAGGTTGGCTCCCCGTTCCGCCAGCCATTTTGGCAATAGCCCCGGTTCATGCGGTGGGGGGACGATGTCCTCGCGTTGGAGTATCTTCTTTTCCTTTGGGTCCACTTCGATCAGGGCGAAGCGCTCGCAATGTCCAAAATGCGCCGATAATTTTCCATCGGCCAGGGGAATGGCGATTTTCATGTTTGTTTCCTCCTTATTTTCAATTCTTTCGATTATGGTTGCCGATGCTGCGGCAGGTTCCAAGGCCAGGATAGGCCGGATGATTTCGCGCATGATCTTCGCCATCGGCGAGGCGGCGGCATGACGGACAAACGGGCGGCCACTGTCGCAGGCCGTGACGATCGCCGGATCCATGGGGATGGAGCCCAGGAAGGGCACGCCCATGTCCACGCTGATCTGCTTCCCGCCGCCGGTACTGAAGACGGCTGAGATCTCGCCGCACTTCGGGCAGGCGAAGCCGCTCATATTCTCCACCACCCCGAGCACCGGGACGCCGAGCTGGCGGCAAAAGGTGATGGACTTGCGCACATCCACCGCCGCCACTTTCTGCGGCGTGGTAACGACCACGGCCCCGTCCAGATTGCCAATCAGCTGGCAGACCGATAGCGGTTCATCCCCGGTCCCGGGCGGGGAATCGATGACCAGATAATCCAGGTCTCCCCATTCCACGTCTTTCAGGAACTGTTTGATCGCACCCATTTTCAGGGGACCGCGCCAGATCACAGCCTGGTCCGGGTCCGGCAAAAGGAATCCCAAGGACATGACCTTAAGCCCGTCCAAATCGACGGGGAGCAACCCGTTCGCTCCCCCCTGCAGCGTTTTTCCTTCCAGTCCCAGCATGGTCGGAATGCTCGGGCCGTGGATATCGATGTCCAGCAAGCCGACGCGCTTCCCCACCATCTGCAGGGCCACGGCTATATTTACGGCTATCGTACTCTTACCGACGCCGCCTTTGCCCGACAGGACGACTATTTTGCGCCGAATGCGGCATAGCCTGGATTCGAGCGCCTGCCTGTCCGCGAAGTCCTGGTCGCTTTCGCCATTTTTACGCTTGGCGGCAGAGCAGTCCTTGTTAGCGCAGGTGTTGCAGGTCGCTTGCTTGCCGTTGTTTTCTTCCAGATTCTTTTCTATTTCCTTGGGTCCCATATTTTTTATCTCCTAGAGGTTGATGTTCTTCCAGACCTGCTGAATGTCGGCCACGCAGGGAGCCTCGGTTTCCACTACTGCCAGCTCCTGCATTTGCGCTGCGGTCACGGCACGGTCGTAGCGAATACGGCCGGCGATCTTCGCCCCGGAGCTGCCGGCCATGTTCTCGATCCGTTCGGTCATTTCCGGGTTGATATCCCACTTGTTCACACAGACCGCCGCCGGCATATTAAAATGCCGGGCCAAAGCCAGCACCCGTTCCAGATCGTGCTCGCCGGAAACGGTCGGCTCGGTCACCACCAGCACCAGTGTGGCGCCGGTCAGCGAGGCGATGACCGGGCAACCGATCCCCGGTGGGCCGTCGACAATAATCACTGAACGGTTTTCCGCCTCGGCGATGCGCCGGGCTTCGCGGCGGACAATGGAGACCAGCTTACCCGAGTTTTCGGCCGCAATCCCCAGCCGGGCGTGAACCATGGGGCCGCAGCGGGTTTCCGAGACCATCCATTCACCGCAGAGACTCTCGGGAAAATCAATAGCCCGCTGTGGGCAAAAGCGGACACATACGCCGCAGCCCTCGCAGGCGACCGGATCAATGACGTATGTCACCGCGCCGTTTTCCCGGTTTTTTTTCTCCACAGCTTCGAAGCGGCAAACCTCCGAGCAGGTTCCGCAGCCGTTACAATCCTGCTGGCGGATGACCGCCTGATGGCCGCTGGTAAAATCATGCCGTTCGCGGATCCGCGGCGCCAGCACCAGGTGCAAGTCCGCGGCGTCCACGTCGCAGTCGGCGATGACCGGACGTTCGGCCAGTACGGCGAACGACGCGGCCACGCTGGTTTTGCCCGTCCCGCCCTTACCACTGATGACGACCAGTTCCTTCATTCTCCATCCCCGCACGGCGGTTTGCCGCAGCGCTCGTCCTGCCCGCAGCACGTCCTGCCCGTTTTCTCCAGGGAGCAATCGCTGCCACTGCGGTCGCTTCGCTCCTGACCGGACCCTTTGATGATGAACCCCGCTCCAGCGCTGACCAGCCGCCGTACTTTCCCGCAGCATTCCGGGCACTCCGTTACCGGAAGCGCAGAGATTGCCTGCCGACGTTCGAACTTCAAGCCGCATTTTTCACATTCGTATTCATAGGTCGACATGGTTTATCCTCCCCCGCCATTTCCGGCTTTCAACAGTTTTTTTGCCAAGTCGGCAAACAGGTCACGGTATTCCGGCAGCGCCTCCACGATCAGGTTGCCCCGAGAGTAGGCTTCCGCGATGCGCCGGTCATCGGGGATTTCCGCTAAGATCGGCACATTTTCCCTGCGGCAATAAACATGGACGCGGTCGTCGCCGCTCCCGACCCGGTTGACCACCACGCCGAAGGGTATGCGGAGTTCGCGCACCATGTCCACGGCGAGTTTGAGATCGTGGAGACCGAAGGGGGTGGGTTCGGTGACCAGCAGGACAAAATCCGCTCCTCGGATCGTAACGATAACCGGACACGAGGTGCCGGGAGGGGCATCGAGGATGGCGGGCATGTTTTGGTTGAGGCATTCCTTGACGGCGCGGATAAGAGGAGGCGCCATGGCCTGGCCGACATCGAGGCGCCCTGTGAGCAAAACGATGTCACCCGACTTCCTTTTTTCGACAACCCCGATCCGCTTGGGTATTTCACGGATCGCCTTTTGGGGGCACACTTTTGCACAGCCGCCGCAGCCATGACACATCTCGGCAAATACCAGCGCCTTGGCGCCGAAGGAGACGATGGCGTGGTAAGCACAGAAGCGGCCGCATTCGCCACAGCTGTCGCAAAGCGACTCGTCCACCTGCGGGACCGGGATCGTGACGATTTCCTCGCCGAGCGCATCACCTGGCAGGAACAGTTGGCCGTTCGGCTCCTCCACGTCGCAGTCCAGAAGCTGCAGCGGGCGACCGAAGGCGTGGGCCAGGTTCACGGCCACCGTGGTTTTGCCGGTGCCGCCCTTGCCCGAGGCTATAGCAAGCATCATCCCCAATGCCCTTCGACGTCGGCATTGCCGGCTTCCTTCAGCTTCCCGGACCTGAATTGTTCCAGGGCTTCAGCCACGGTGGTAGCATCCGAGTTGTAGATCTTTATTCCCGCGGCAACGAGCACGCGGAAGGCATTGGGACCGCAATGCCCGCTCACCAAAGCCTTGGCGCCAGACCTGGCCACGGCTTCGGCCGACTGGATGCCCGCGCCCTGGGCAGCGTTCAGGTTCTGCTGGTTGTCAATGACTTCGAAACTTTCGCTGTCCAGATCGTAAACCAGGAACTTGGGAGCCCGCCCGAAGCGGCTATCCAACGGCGCGCTGAGATCGCTGCCCGATGTTGTGAATGCGATTTTCATTTTTTTCTCCTTTTTAATTATAAGCCGTCTTGATTGCCATCACTTCCTGCAAAAGGGGCTTGGCCAGTTCCTCCATGTTGCTTTCGCGCCAGAATGGCAGTTTTTCATGAACATCCATGTATTTTTGCGGGATAGGATGGGTGCCGATGACGACCGGCAATCCATAGGCGGTTTCGATAAAGGTCTTCAAGCGTCCCGAAACCCGACGTTACTGTTGGCTGGTCTCTTTCTCGACCTCCTCGAGCCGCTTACGGATTGAGTCCAATTCGCTTTGCAGATAGTCGGCCTGGTTTTTCAGCGTCTGCTTCTCCATCTCCGGATCCGCATTGGCGACCGGCGCAGCATAGCCGCCATAGGGCATCCATCCCGGTACACCGGATGCGTAGAACATGTTACGCCATCCGCATCCGCCGCCGCCGAATCCCCGGCCCCAGGCACCGCGGCCTCTTCCGAACCCCATCCCAAAGCCACGTCCTGGGACAGGATTCGCATAACCGGGCATTTCAAAACCAGCACAAAATCCGGCCCCGCGGCCGGTCATGGATCCCATACCCGTGGGACCCGTTCTGTCTCCTCTTGGCATTTTATCCTCCTTTTTATTGAATTTCCTTCACTCTCTGGTCAGCGCGGTCCCGCATTTAGGACATTGTCTTTGCACGCAGGGCACACCACGTTCATGCGCCACTCGCTGCCCGCATTTCGGGCATAGGCAGGTCCCGATCGCCCCAGCACCCAACGGGCCGCCCATGCGACCGCGACCCTGGCCGCCACGCCCCTGACCCCGGCCGCCTCCGGCTCCCATGCCGCCCTGTCCTCTTCCGTTCATGATTCTTTCCTCCTGATAAATATCATCGAGCTTTCCGAAATGCCTGCGCACGCGCCGGTAGCATCCCGGCATGGCAAAAGCGCTCCCGTTCAGGCCGCCTTTGAGCCAGGCCTGGATCACTTTTTTCAGATCACCGGCTACGAACGGTATCACCTGGATGCCGTAGGCGGCGACCATGGCCTGCAGCGGCCTGGAGATCGCGCCGCAGATCAGCGCTCCGACACCCAGTTCCGCCAAACGAAGCGTCTTTTGCATCGGCAGATCATGGGCCAGCAGTTCCTGCGTTTCACTGACGATACGTTTGGACTCGACTTCGACAACACAAATCTGTTGTGCGGTGTCGAAAACCGGCGCGATGCGCTTGTCCAAGTATGCGAATGCCGCTTTCATGATTCCAGGTTAACTCCTTGCTAAAATCATAAAGCAATATCCATGCCAGGATCCGTAAAAATCAGGATAGAACCTGCGGAAGTCCATTGCGTATAGGTTTAGGAATAGATGTTGTTTCGGGAACAGCAGATGAAATGTAGCGTTCTCGCTACTATTTGCCGCTCAATGGTAGCGATGCCGCTACAATCAGCGGCCCCGGCCGGGCAGGTGTGTGATGCCGATGTGCCCTGGTGACACATGATGAAGGATCGCTCGATGGCGTTTTCCAGTTCACGCACGTTTCCGGGCCAGTCGTGGGCTATGAGCAGGGAAAGCGCCTCGGCCGCGATGCCCTGACGGACTTGCACTGCAACCGGTTGAATCTCTCGATGAACTGGTCCACCAGGATGAGAATGTTTTCTTTCGGTTAAGAATTAGAAGTGCACTTGTATATACTTAAAAAAAGTTTATAATGACATAAAAGTATCCCCATGAATCAAAACAAGCGATTGGTTCTGTCATCCCTGTCAAGAATTTTTATCACGCTGCTGATACTGGCAGTTTTGGGACTCCAGTTTTTAGAAGAATGCCATGTGCATAGCGACGGGGTGGATCATTCCGACTGCCCCTTGTGCCTGCTCAGCGGCATCATTCAGTCACCAAACATTAACCATGTTCTATTGGAAAAGCCTCTGCAGTACAGTCAGAAAATATTTCCCATTATAGATTCTTTCATTTGTATTTATTTTCGCGGTTTTTTATACACGCCCTGCGGACCTCCCCAAGCCTGAACGATCACTGATTAATTTTTTCTAAATCAAGGAGGTTCCGTGAAAATCATATATTCAATCATTTTAATTGCTTTATTTTTTCTGCCGACCCAACTTCAAAGCGAAACCGTGGCGGCGCCCTATCATAAGGTTTGCGGTCGTATCATCCAAGCGGGTACAAAGAACCCGATTGCCGGAATCTTGGTTGAATTGGTCGAGCTGAATCTATCAACTGTTTCTGACTCCAGGGGATTCTTTTGCTTTGCAAGTATCCCCCCGGGAAAATTCACCATGGTGCCGTCCAGCCCGAGGTTCATTCCGGATCGCTTTGAGGTTGAAGTTCCCTCTACTGCCAAGATTCAATTGTCCATCCGGCCGCTGCCAATCGTTTTCGAAACCGTTACCGTGACCGCCGCGCCCTGGATTACCGACCCGCTGGATACGGCCCAGTCGACATATGCGGTCGCTGCCGACGACATCCAAACCCGCTCCGGGCTCTCTCTGGGGGAAGCAGTGAAAGACCTCCCGGGCGTACGCAACATATCCACTGGAGACGCGGGGGGCGTCCCCGTCATCCGCGGTCAAGCCAATGAACGTGTCCGGGTGCTCAGTAACGGGATGTTTCACGATTATTTCCAGTTCAGCCGTCGCCACATGCCCAACATCGAGCCCTACGAAGCAGACCACATTGAAATCGTCAGCGGTCCATCCAGCGTATTGTACGGACCCCAGGCCAACAGTGGTGTTGTCAACATAGTTTCCGCTCCCTTGCCATTTCCGGTCGATGATCAGTCCAACTTTTCCGGGCGCAGCATGTTGGGCTATGCCGGGATCAATCAGGCCGAAACTTTTTACGCTCAGATCGAGGGCGGGCAGGGCGGTTTTGCCGGGCGCGCCGCAATGGCACGCAGAGCAACGGGTAACATGGGCACTCCAGCCGGCGATCTCCCCAACACAGACTATGTCCAGCAATCGGCTTCGCTGGAGACCGGCTATCAGTTTGCCAACGACATCGTGACCCGCTTTTTTTACCGGCATTGGGAAAATGAACTGGGTTTTTACATTCCATTGCAACCCAATTTCCGTTTGGGCCTACGAAACGACATCGGTGGGGCAACTGTCACCATACCCACGGCTTGGGGAAAATGGGATCTGGACGCCAACCTTTCGCAAAATATCCGCCGTGCATTTCCCTTAGGGCGAAGTCAGGGCGCGAAGGTGGATCTCGAGCTCGATACGCAGTTATACCGGCTCTCTTTTCAGCATAATCCATTGGGTCCGTTGCAACGGGGTGTTATTCGCCTGGAGCACAGCCGGCAGAGCAACGAAACGTTTGGTCCGGTCAAATTACTCCCCTGCTACGACACCAGCACATGGTCGGTCATGATTTTCGAGGAATCCCGATTCAAAAGGAAGAAGATGTTTGATCGTTGGACCCTCAACGCCGGTCTCCGCTTCGATCAGCGTGCCCTGAATGTCCCGGCCGACCTTGGTCTGGGCATAGTCCGGAACTTCGCCAAAACCTACCAGGCATTGACCGGAGCGGCGGGACTCGTCTATCGCCTTAATCGTTTTTTTTCTTCGGGCATCACGATCAGCCGAGGCTGGAGAAATCCCTCCGAGTTCGAGCTGTTCGCCAATGGACCGCATGACGGCGTGCAGCTCTTTGAAAAAGGGAACCCGGATCTCCGGGAAGAAACCAATCTGAACACAGAATTCACGATCCGTTTGGATCATGATCGAGCCAGGGGGGCGCTGGCTTTTTTTAGAAATGTATTCTCAAATTATATCTATCTCCGGTTGACTGGCGAGACAATTGACGGTCTTCCCGTAAGCACGTTTGATCAATGTGCTGCCGTCATCAAGGGCATCGAAGGACACCTCGATGTGGACCTCACCCACCACCTGACTTTAAAAATTCAAGGCGAAACCCTGTATACTCATAATGACAAGACCGGAATGCGGCTCCCATTTACCCCTCCGGACCGTGTAGCTTTCAGCATTCGTCTTCATGACTTTTTAGCGAGTCATGAGCTGATTCCCTTCGCTGAATTCAGATCAACGTGGACCGGAAAAGGCAGAATCGCTGGTCCGGATGAACCATTCCCTCTGGAAACAGAAAGTTATGTGCTCTTTGACCTCGGAGCCGGAGTAAAAAAGCAACTTAAGAATTGCGCATTCCGTTTCGATCTCTGGATCGGCAATTTGGCCAACAAGTCTTATAAAGATTTCCTGGACACATACAAGCAATATGCCCAAAGTGCAGGACGGAACATACGGCTGACAGTCAGTTTTCTTTTTTAAGCGGGATCATTGATCCTGGTTCCTGGAACGGCCGCCCCGGCCGGGCAGGGAAAGGCCCAGTTTTTTTATTCTGCGGAAAAGTGTGGTCTTATGGATGCCCAGTTCCCTGGCTGCAGCCGAGCGGTTGCCATGATGACGCTCCAGGGCGGCACGGATGGCCTGGGCATCGAGAATATCGTGGGCAGTTCTTATATCCGCATCCCTGCCCGATGCCAGCCCAAAAGCTGTCAACTCGGCGGGCAAATGCCCGATGCCGATATCCCCTTCGCCGCAGAGAATGAAAGCGCGTTCAATGACGTTCTCCAGTTCACGGATGTTTCCCGGCCAATCATGGGCCATGAGCAACGACAGGGCTTCGGCGCTGATCCCAGAAAGCGATTTCTGCTGCAAGCGGTTGAAACGGGCGACAAATTGCTCGACGAGCAGGGGGATATCCTCCTTGCGGCGGCGCAGCGGCGGGAGTTCCAGGCGCACGACATTCACCCGGTAATAGAGGTCTTCGCGAAATTCACCCTTGCGGGTCTGTGCGGCCAGGTCCTTGTTGGTGGCGACGATGATCCTGGCGTCAGCGGTTTCGGAACGTGTCGCTCCCAGGGGTTCGTAAACCCGGTCCTGCAGAACCCGCAAAAGTTTCACCTGCAGTGCCGGACTGATGTCGGCGATTTCGTCAAGTAAAATGGTCCCGCCCCCGGCCAGGGCGAATCGGCCGGGTTTGTCCTTGTTGGCACCGGTGAATGCCCCGGCCTTGTAGCCGAACAACTCCGACTCCAGAAGCGTGTCGGGCAACGCGCCGCAGTTGACGGCAACAAACGGGCCCTGCTGGCGGGGACTGAGCGCGTGGATCGTCCGCGCCAGCAATTCTTTGCCGGTCCCGGTTTCTCCCAAAACAAGAACCGTGCTGGGGCTGGCAGCAATGGCCGGCAAGACCTCGAACAATCTTTGCATCAACGGACTGCGGCTGGCCAGGTCGCCGACGCGGAATTTCCCCTCCAGTTCGCGGCGCAAGGCATCGACCTCGGAAAGATCACGGAAAGTTTCGGCGCCGCCGATCACGCCTCCAGAGGCGTCGCGCAACACGGCGGTCGAAACGCTGATGGGAATACGGCCCCCACCGGCATCCACGATATAAGCGGATTTGCCAATGATCGGCTTGCCCGATTTCAGGGTTTGCTTGAGCGCGCAGGCCGCTTCGCACATGCTGCAGCGAAAAACTTCGGAGCAGCGCCGGCCAAGAGCTTCCCGGCGCGAAACCCCGGTAATCACTTCCGCCGCCCGGTTGAAAGAAGTGATGCGCCAGTCGGAATCCACGGTGAACACGCCGTCGGAAATACTCTCCAGTATGGCGTTGAACGGACCGGGGGCAGACAACGGCCGCTTTTTTTTCACTTTCGCTTTCATGGCTTTACGATCGAACCCAAATCGTCTTTACCTCATTTTGCTTTCCGCTCTGGTTGCAGGGCATATACGGAGTATGATACTAAATTATTCGGATTCCGTCTACAGCCATCCCAGGCGTTAACCACGGTGCCAGGATTGTTCAACTCGTTCTGAAATATTTTTTGCGGAAGAACAGGGCCACGTTGACCAGGACGAGGAGCGCGGGCACCTCGACCAGCGGTCCAATGACAGCGGTAAATGCCTGCCCCGAGCTAATGCCGAACACTCCCACAGCCACCGCTATAGCTAGTTCAAAGTTATTGCCTGCGGCATGGAAGGCAATGGTTACCGTTTTTCTATAATCGCCGCAAAGCCTTCTTCCCATGTAGAACGAGACGAAGAACATAACCACAAAATAGATGAGTAGCGGAATGGCTATGCGTACCACGTCCATGGGCAATTGGACAATGGTTTCGCCCTTAAGCGAGAACATGACTATAATGGTGAGCAGCAGCGCTGCCAGTGTAATGGGGCTTATCTTGGGAATGAACTTAGTCTCGTACCATTCCTTACCTTTGGTCTTCAGGAGGATAAACCGGGTCAGCATGCCGCCGAAAAAAGGAATCCCCAGGTAGATCAAAACACTTTCAGCGATCTGCCATATGCTGACATGCACTTCAATGCCCTTAAGCCCAAACAGCGGTGGTAGCACTGTAATAAAGATATAGGCGAAAACCGAGTAAAAAACCATCTGAAAGATCGCGTTAAAAGCTACGAGACCGGCAGAATACTCATTATCTCCTCCGGCTAACTCACACCACACAATGACCATAGCGATGCAGCGCGCCAGCCCGATCATGATCAAACCTACCATGTAGTCGGGGTAGTTGTGCAGGAAAAGAATGGCCAGGAAGAACATCAAGATGGGTCCAATAATCCAGTTCTGTACTAGTGAGAGTGCTAGAACACGCCAATTGTGAAAAAACTTGGGCAGTTCCTCGTACTTGACCTTGGCCAGGGGCGGATACATCATCAATATCAGCCCGATGGCGATGGGGATGTTGGTGGTTCCCACGCTGAACTTCACGTTGAACGACGCCACCGCGCCGGGAATCACGTAACCGATAAAAACTCCCAAGGCCATGGCGGCAAAAATCCAAACCGTCAGATAACGGTCCAGGAAAGAAAGCTTTTTCTGCAAACCATCACTCATGACAGACCTCCGAAGTAAATTTCAAGAACCTATCGAAAACATCGCTGCGCTTGTCACCTAAATCAGCTCCATACCATGTAAACCGCGGCGACGATCAGCAGGACAGCGCAGATTTTTTTAACCCAGCCCAAGGCCTTCGAGCTCTCGTTCCAGCGCAGGTAATTCTCGATCACCCGGGTGAACGTTCCGGCAAAGACAATCACCGCGCAATGACCGATCCCATAGGCCAGCAGAAGGGGGACACCGTAGACCAGGCTGGACGACGACTTGGCCAGGACGATGGCCAGGATCGGCGCCATGTAGGCGAAGGTGCAGGGGCCGAGCGCCAGGCCAAAGATCAGCCCCAAAAGGAATCCGGCCCAAACGCCTTTGCCGCGGGCCTTGGCGTTGGCGGCTCCGGGCAGATCCAATTTGATGATGCCCAGCAAGTAAAACCCGACCAGCAGGAAAATGCCGGCCACCAGGTAATTGCTCCAGCGGCCGATGTCGCCCAGCATGCGGCCGAGCAGCGCAGTGACGACCCCGATCAGGCCGATGGTGACCAGGATGCCCAGGGCGAAGGCCAGCGAGATGCGAAAGGCCTTGCGCGTGGTGAGCCGCTCCTGCTGGCTGATGAAGCCCACGATCAGGGGGATGCTGGCCAAATGGCAGGGACTGAGCAGAATGCTGAGCACCCCCCAGAAAAACGCCGCCCCGAGCCCCAGCAGAGGGTTGCCCGAAACTGCCTGGGTCAGCCAGGTAAAGAGTGCTTCCAGCATTATTTCACGCCTTTCTGCTTGAGGACTTTTATTAGTTCTTCTTTGGGAAAGAAGCCCTCGTGGCGGAAATATTCCTCGCCCTCTTTATCCAGGAAGACCTGGGTGGGAATGACCCGGATCTTGTAGGTCCGGGCGAAGGGCTCGCCTGCCGGTGTCCAGACGTCGTGGAAGACCACCTTGACCTGGCCGGCGTAATCCTTTTCGATATCCTTCATGATCGGCTGCATCATCTTGCAGGGGATGCAGCGCACCGAGCCCAGTTCGACGAAGGTGACCAGATAATTTTCAGCTTCAACTGTTGTTTTCTCCGTTTCGGTGCTCTTGGAATTCGCCTGGCCGCAGCCTGGCAACAATGAACATGTCAAAAACAGCAAGACAATGGCGCGCATCATTTTCCCATTCATTGGTTCCTCCTTTTATTATCCCAGCAACTTTTTGATGTCTTCGATTCCCGGCACCTTGCCAGCCACTTTCACGACGCCGTCCACGACCAGCGCCGGGGTGACCATCACGCCGAAAGTCATGATCTGCTGCAGGTCCTTTACTTTTTCGATCTGAAAATCGAGGTTCAACTCGGAAGCCGCTTGGCGGGCGTTTTCTTCCAGTTTCTGGCACTTGGCGCAGCCCATTCCCAATATTTGTATCAACATATTCCCTCCTTTATTGCATTCATTGCCGGCTCATATTTTTCCGAAAATGAAACCGGCGATGGTGGACAGCACCACTACCAGGACAATGAAGACCGCGGTCTTTTTCAACCCCATGACCTTGCGCAGCACCAGCATGCTGGGCAGCGACAGGGCCGGTCCGGCCAAAAGCAACGCCAAAGCAGGCCCCTGACCCATGCCCGAGCCGATCAGCCCCTGAAGTATCGGCACCTCGGTCAGGGTGGCGAAATACATGAAGGCGCCGGAAATGGCGGCAAAGAAATTGGCCCATAACGAATTGCCGCCAACAGCGTTGATGATCCAGGACGACGGGATCATCCCCTCGTGGCCCGGGCGGCCCAGCAGCACACCGGCCACCAGGACGCCGCCGATGAGCAGCGGCAAGATCTGCTTGGCAAAATCCCAGCTCGACGTGAACCATTCGCTTCCCTCGCCCTTGTCAAAACTCAGGACCAGGGAAAGGCCGATCACCCCGACCCCAAAAACCAACAGCGGCTGGCCTGGGAAAATGAATGCCAAAGCCAGGGGCGGGACGGCGGCGGCGATCACTCGCCAGCGCGGCAAGCGGAACCAGAAGAGCAAAATCATGGCCAGCCCCAGGGCGGCGATGCTGGTGATCAGCCATTTGACGGAATGGACGGCGGCAAAAAAGCCACCACTCTCCAGCGGCTTGCCCCAGTTGGCGAAAACCAGGATGGCCAGCAGCGAGAAGAAGAAAAGGGCGTTCTGCCACAGCGGCCGTGCCACCTCGGCTTCGGGCATGGCCATCTGGGCGTTGGCTTTTTCCGTCTCCTCCTTGCGAAAACTAAAATGCATCAACAGGCCGATGATGATGCTGAAGAGAACGGCGCCCACGGCCCGGGCCACGCCGATCTTCAAGCCCAACACCCGCGCCGTCAGGATGATGGCCAGCACGTTTATGGCCGGTCCGGAATAGAGGAACGCCGAAGCCGGGCCCAGACCGGCGCCCATGCGCCAGATGCCGGAAAACAGCGGCAGCACCGTGCAGGAACAAACGGCCAGGATGGTCCCCGAAACCGAGGCCACGCCATAAGCCAAAGCTTTGTTGGCCTTGGGCCCCAGGTATTTCATGACCGATTCTTTTTTGATGAAAACACCGATGGCCCCGGCGATGAAAAAGGCCGGAATCAGGCACAGGATCACATGTTCACGCGCATACCATTTGGCCAAGTGCAGCGCTTCAGAGATCGCCCGGTCAAAACGCAGTGTGCCCACCGGCAGGTAGAATAGGGCCAGGAAAGCAGCCACGATCCACAGCAGCGGCTTCCATTCTTTTTTCCAATCCATATTTTAAGCCCCTTGTTTTATTTCTTTTTTACTGCTCGCGGTTTTGTAGAACAGGCCTTTTCGCGTCCCGCGAAGCGGGACAGCCGCTCCCGATCAAGGCGTGCCTGCCGCGGCGGCATTCTTTCCTCGATGGCCAGCAGCAGGAAACGGATGAACATGTCGGCATCGTTCAGGCGGTAAACGATCCATCGTTCCTGGCGCCGGTCCACAACCATGCCGGCTCTTTTCAGGATGCGCAGGTGAAAGGACAGGCGCGGCTGCTCCAGGTCCAGGGCAGCGGCGATCTCGCAGACGCAGAGTTCGCCGCGGCCCAACAGCTTCAGAACCCGCAGCCGCGTCTCGTCGGCCAGGGCCTTGAAAATGGTGACAATATCGTTCATGGCCTTCCTCACATATCAATTTTATTTTATGAGTCTAAATTATAAACCACTTTTTGAAAATGTCAATAATATCTATTTTAATAGTGTTTTTCATTTTTATTATAATTTAAGCGATATCGATCAATAAAATATATTCAATTCTCAATCGCTGGTTTTCAATCTCCCGCCCGGGAACGGAGTTTGCAAAGTCGCATAAACTGTGAAAACATTTGCCGACGGTTTTTTTTATGTTATAATTAAAAATATCAGACCATGAAAGGAGAACCAACCATGGGCAAAGACAAAGACAAGGGCAAGGAAAAAAGCAACAAACCGAAACTGTCCGTCAAAGACAAGAAGAAAAAGAAAAAGGAAAAGCAAGAGAAAAAAGCCACTGCGCTTTAGCGGCAGGCAGCACGAAATAACCGTTCCGGCCATGAAAGGGGGAAGTATTACCCCTCGTTCTAAAACATCAGTTTGATCCGCCAGTCCTGAAAATCATCATCGTCAAGTATCACGCAGACGTGTTGGCAATGTCTTTTTCCATATCAAGGTTCCCCCAGGTCATGCCAGCAACAGGGCGATCAGGAACGCCGCGCCGGCCAGAAAGGCCAGGGGATTGATCGCCCGCCAGACAGGATTGGCCCGTTTGAGAATGGAAAAATCGGTGACATAAACCGTTTCGCAGGCCCCGTTGCCGGTGTCGTCGCGCCCGATGCTCGTGCCGCGGGCAAACTGGTTGGCCGGTTGGCTGTAGTTGACCAGATAGCCCTTGAAGTATACCTGGTCCCCGGGACGAACTTTGAGGATGCGCCGGCTCAAGTTTTCATCGGCGCAAAGAATATGGTTGTTGGACAGATGGCTGCCCGAAAACAGTCTGGCGGTTTCCTGGTCGGGAAAGCTGCACATGCAGGTAAAATCCCGGTTCCAGAATTTCATCTCGCGGTATACGCCGCTGCGGATGTTCCTGCCCCAGACCACGCACAGGTCCTTGATGTTGAGATAGTCCTGCCAGCGGCGGTGCGAGATATCAAGCAGCGAATCGCTGCGGTGCTGGCTGACCACCAGTCCGAAAAGTTCATAATGATACAGTGGCGTGACCGTGTACACGATTTTCTTCTTGGTCACTTGGAAGGCGGCGGGAAGGTTTTCCTTGAGCTGCAAGGGTTCTTGGAATAACTGCGGGAAAATACCGGCCACGGGCGGCAGGCGGTCATCGAAGAGCAGGGACAGCGCCCAGATGAGCAGGCAGGCCAGCATGCCCAAGCGCAAGAGTTTGCTCCTGGTGCCGGCGGCGCCGCTAAGGAATGCGAGAGCCGCTCTTTTTTGTTTAGCGTAGGGTGAGGGTTTGGCTGCTTGTTCAGACGGAAAGCGGTAGCCGCAGGCGCAGGAGACGGCATCCGCGGCGCAGTAGCAATCGCATTGGGGACAATTCATTTAAAACCTCGTTGCAGCGCAATTGTAATGTAAAAAAACGCTCCATACAAGAAGCGGTGAGCCTGCTGATTTTTCGCCTGCTTTGTCATATAATGCGAGAAAGAACAATGGCAACTCGAATCGATCAATGGCTGTGGGCCGCGCGCATCTTCAAGACCAGGAGCCTGGCCAACCAGGCCTGCCGCGGCGGCCGCATCCAGGTTGCCGGCAGCGCGGTCAAGCCGTCGCATCAGGTTCTTAGCGGGGAAATCGTCCATATCAAGCAGCCACCGATCGTCCGCCAATACCTGGTCAAGAACCTGGCCGTCAAAAGAGTCTCGGCAGTACTGGCCCGCAAACTGGTCGAGGAAATCACTCCGGCCGCCGACCTGGAAAAACTGGCCCAGGCCAGGCGCGACCCGTTGGGCTTGATCTTTGCCGCCAGAGAAAAAGGCAGCGGCCGCCCGACCAAAAAAGAGCGCCGCCTGCTGGACAAGATCCAGGAAAAATAAGCCGCAGTTTTTGAATTGATTTTTATTACCCTGTCAATTCTTTTTCGATCGCATGCAAAACGGTCCAAGCCGAACCGGCCAGGCCGACCTGCCCCGAGGGGACTTCGGCTTCGTTCTTGTTGATACGGATCAGGCTCGTACCCGGCCGCGTCAAAAGCTGCTCGGACAGGCGGCGCACGCTGGGTACGGCCGTGCCGGCCCCGCACTCAACGACAGCCAGTTTCCTGTCGGTGCTGCCCGCCAGCCAGTTCTGAAAAAGACGCTGCTGCTCCCGGCTGCGCCCGGGCAGCCAATTCCAGTCGCCGAACATCAGCACGTTGGGCCGCGCCAACCGGCCGCAATCCGGGCATGCCGGCAGAGGCGGTTGTGCCCGCATGCTTTCTTCCTCCACCACGATGGCCAGGTCTGCCGCCGGCCAGATGCTATCCGAGCAGTTTGCCAGGCATTGCAGGTAATGCAGCGAACCGTGGCATTCATTTACCAGTTCAGTGTCAAAACCGGCTTTCTGGAACTGGCCGTCGACATTGGAGGTGAAAATAAAATATCCCGCGGATTTGGCCGCGGCCCATTGTCGCAGCAGGGCGAATCCCGAGTGCGGCACGGTCCGGCGGTAGAGGTTGAGGCGGTGACCGTAAAATCCCCAGGCCAGGGCCGGGTCGGAGGTGAACCACTCGGGGTTGGCCAGGTCGTAAAAATCGAGCCCGAGCTTGCGGTAGGGAGGATAGGCGCTCCAGAAGCCCTGGCTGCCGCGGAAATCAGGCAGGCCCGAATCCACGCCCATGCCCGCCCCGGCGCAAATAAGCAGCGCCCCGGCCGCCGCAATGATTTCAGCAGCCTCCTTGATCTTATCCAGCCAGTTTTCCATTCACAGAGTGGTCAAGTTGAAGTAGTCTTACTTGTCAAGACCATTTGACGTTTGACGCCGAAAATAAAGTGTCCCCATTCTTATCCAACTACCACTTTCAATGCCACCAGGCCGCAGTAGATTCATTCACGCTCTCGTATGACTTGATAAGCTCCAAGCAAGATCAACCCGTAATTGTTCGAGATTTAATCTCCTGGCTTATTTTGATTGCAATCTTTTTATTTCTTGCTGAATTTGCTCAATTACTTCGGGATTTTGAATTACTTTCTTGCTTCCACTTGATTTGATTGAGTAAACAAAAAAAACTTGACCGCCGAAGTCTTGTTTAAATCTATTATGATTTTCTTCATGCATTCTAATCCACTGATATTGATTTAGTGCTTGGCCAGATGCTATTGGTTTTATTTGAATGCTAATACACTTATTCTCAACCTGAATATAAAAATCAATATTGTAACTCCTGTCCCACTTATCTGGTGCTGGTATGATTTTTACATTAAGAATGGATTCCAATTGCCCATAAATAGTATCCCGTTCAGACATATATCCTTCAAAAGTCCTATTCAAAACAAGATTAAACACATAGTCAATGCATTCTTCTTCCTGAATTGAATCTAATTCATTTCTTACAACTTCCGAAAGTTTTATATAAAGTTTACGCCCTAAATCAATAATAAATTCTTTAGTAATTTTTATTCCATTATGCTTTTTCTGTAAAGCATTTTTAAAATAATAATCCTCCCAATCTTTAAATTCATCTGGAGCACATTTCCGTATCAATTCAGAAACCGGACCAACACTAGAGGCTTTGTTCAACCCCCATCGATTCATTCCATAATTTAATAGCGTTTCTCTTTTAAAATGGAGGTTCTCTCCTTCCCTTCCCGAAATCCATGTTTTTGGCATTTCAACTCCCTAATTGAATAAATTTTGATTTATGTCTATAGGAAATAGATATATCTGTTTCAGCTAATCTATTTTTTATTAAATGAGCATTTAAAAAAGTTTTATTTGCAAGATAAAGATAACAATAAAGATTGTTTTTTTCATCATGTTTTATTTGATCAAATTTAATAAATACTTTTTGTCCTTTCGTTTTTTCCTTTAAAAAAGCTACAGCATCACTTTGAGTCTCAATTTTACTTTTAATCCCCAAAAGCCTAATTTTTAATCCATTATTTAAAGTTAATAATTCTGGAGAAATCACATCTTTTACATAAAAAAAATCTTCTCTCGGAACATCAAATTTATCGATTTTTGAACCAAAATTTATTTTTTTTGGATCAACCTTTTTTTCAATAAGAACTGGATCTCGAAAAATGTATGGCAATTTTTTTATTTGCTCTTTATAATTTTCCAAAATATCCTGTTTGGATATTTCAAAGAATGCACCATTTATTAAATTCTTTTGCTTTAAATTAAGTTTTTCTTCAATTATTGGTATAAAATCTTCATTTATTTCAAAACCAACTGAATTTCTCTTTAAATTTTTTGCTGCTAGCGAAGTGGTCCCACTTCCCAAAAAAGGATCTATTACGGTATCTCCGACAAAACTGAACATTTTTATTAAACGCATAGGTAATTCTTCTGGAAACATCGCTAAATGCTTATCTTGTTTTTCTCCTGGAAAATTCCAATGACCATTAAAATATTGTACCCACTCTTCTTGTGTCAATTTTGACTCTTTTTTCATTTCAAAACTTACTTGAGGCGGATTCCCCTGTTTCTTAAAAATCAGAATAAATTCATAATCGATTTTTATGATTCCATTCCTTGGATAAGGATAAGAACCCATTACTGAAGCTCCGCCAGTAGTGTTACAAGTTGTAACCTTTTGCCAAATAACAGCTCCCATATAATCCATCCCAATCGTCTCACAAAACTTAGTAATTTCAGTACGAATCGGGATTATCTTATACCTACCATAATATACCGATCTGGCAAACTGATCTCCAATATTAATACATAAACGGCATCCTTTATGTAATACTCGATGACACTCATTCCAAACTAGATTCAAATTATTTATATATTCTTCATATGTATCATTAAAACCAATCTGATTTCCATTTCCATAGTCTTTTAATTGCCAATAAGGAGGAGATGTAATCACAAGATGTATTGATTCATTTAAAATATTTTGCATATTTCTAGAATCACCAATAATTATTTTATGACTTGTTGGAAAATCGTTTTTATTTTGCATATTTAAAATATTTCATACAATTTTCAATCAAGTTTCTCAAATTTTCTAAGAGCATTGCGAAATCGTAATTTTATTTCTTCTTCAATCTCAAGTTCTTCGGCTTTTTTTAAAATCTTTTCCGCATTTGGTGTTCCAAGATTTATCAGCGCATCAATTGATTTTATTCTGCTCACTTTTCTCCGATGAGATAACATTTGTTCAAAAATGTCTAAAAACCTTTCATTTTTATATTTACTTAATGCTTCAATAGTTCTTTTATGCAAACTATGATCGTTAATATCGTTTTTTACGGTTAATTCTAGCACAGGAATCGCTTTTTCATTTTGATAATTTGCTAAAGAAATCGCCGCAATTATTCTTATTTTAGATATTTTATCTTCAAGTAATTTTTCCAATACAGGAACAAGTTTTTTGTTTTTAATCTTTCCTAAAACCATAATCGTTGCAATTCTGATCTTATCGTTATGGCTTTCGGTGAGTTCAATCAGTCTATCTAAATATTTGGCCTTGTTTTTTTCATGCAAAAGTGTATAGAGAGTAGAAATTATTCTATCAGGATTTACGCTTTTTAAATCAGTACTATAATCAAACATAAATGAATTATATCAAATTATTCGTTTTTTATTAATAAATTTCTTAGTAAAATGTTTTTTTTCTTCATAAAATATTTGTGTCCATGCAATTATTTGACTTACCCATGGCACGGCACGACGTACCCATTGGCGGTTAGGATTTAAACAGCACGGGCTGAGCGGCGGCGGCATTTTTTTTCTGCTCCTGAAAGTTGGACAGCGAGATCCCGGCCAGACGCACCGGCCGGCGGCCGGCCTCGGTGCGCTCCAGCAGGTCCTGAACCGCCCGGAAAATATCCCGGGGTGAAGCCAGGTAAATATCGAATGTCCGCCGCCGGGTGACGGTCTGAAAATCAGCATATTTGATCTTCAGCGTCACGGTGCGCGCCCGTTTGCCTTCTTCATTAAGCTCTTCAAAAACCCGCTGGGCGCACTCCTGTAAAAATTCCAGCAACGGTTCCTTCTCCGGGATATCCCGGGGGAAAGTCTCTTCCGCTCCATAGGACTGCCGTTGGCGCCAGGGCGTCACCGGGCGCTCGTCAATGCCGCTGGCGATATCGTGTAGAAAGAGGCCGAATTTCCCGAATTCCTTCTCCAAAAATTCCAGAGGCTTTTTCTCTAGATCGGCCACGGTGCGAATGGCCAACTGCCGCAGGCGGGCGTCAGTGACCCGGCCGATGCCGGGGATCTTGAGTACCGGCAGGGGGCGAATGAAGGCCATGACCTGCTCGGGCCTGACCACGCACAATCCGTCCGGCTTGCGGGCGTCGGAAGCGATCTTGGCCACGAACATGCTGGCCGCCACTCCGGCCGATGCCGTCAGACCGGTGACGGCGAATATGCGCGCCTTGATCTCCCTGGCCAGGCGGGTGGCGCTGGGTTCATTTTTCTTGTTGCGGGTCACGTCCAGATAGGCCTCGTCCAGGGAAACGGATTCGACCAGGTCGGTGAATTCGCGGAAGATGCGTTGGATCTGTTCCGACACCTGTTGGTATTTTTTAAAATCGGGCGCGATGAACAGGCATGACGGGCAGAGACGCCGGGCTTGGGCGCAGGATATGCCCGAGTGGATGCCGAACTTGCGCGCTTCATAGTTGGCAGTGGTCACCACCGAGCGGCTGTCCGGCCGGCCGCCGACGGCCAGGGGCTTGCCGCGCAATTCAGGGCGGTCGCGCAATTCCACGGCGGCGTAGAACATGTCCATGTCGATGTGAATGATCTTACGCAACGGCGGAGAGTCAACCATGCAGCGAAAGTAGCACAGGGCCTGAGACGTGTCAATGGCCGGATCGGGATTTTCCGAGCGGCAGTAGGGGCACGGCGCGCCGTGCCCCTACACCTCTGCTGAAATTAATATATTGGAAGAAGACACATTGTCATAATCAGTTTTTTCCTTTACAATACAATTTCGTATGCTCGAATTGTCGGGTTGAAATTTCGTAAGCAACTAACCGCATTCAAGGAGAAAACATGCCGCTCGACCTGTTGGGAAAGATCATGGCCCTGCTGTGCGCCGTGGTCTGGGCCGGAGCGGTCATCCTGTTCAAACTGGCCGGCGACAAGATCAAGCCGTTGGCTTTGAACTTGTATAAAACCGCCCTGACCGTAGCCATCCTGTTCCCTCTGCTGCTGCTGCTGGGGGTCCCGCTCATCCCGGCCGATGTCCCGAGCCGTTATTGGCTGGCCATCGTGGCCAGCGGCATATTGGGCATCGCGGTCGCCGACACCATGTTTTTCGCCTGCCTGAACCGCCTGGGAGCCGGAGTGACCGCCATCGTCGACTGCTTGTACGCCCCATTCGTTATGACCGCGACCTGGCTATATCTGCTTGAAAAGCCTCGCCTGGAACAGATCGGCGGCGCCGCGCTGGTTATCGCCGCCGTGCTCGTAGCCGCCTACCGGAAAAACGGCGGCGTCCGGCCGGCCCGGCAGGTCATCAGCGGCGTTCTTTACGGCGTGGGAGCCATGGCCATCATGGCGGTCAGCATCGTGCTCATGCAACCGGCACTGAGCCGGGTCCACGTTTTTTGGGTGACCGAACTGCGTATGCTGGCGGCTTTGCTGGTGCTGCTGGTCATGTTCGCCTGGCAAAAGAACCGCCGGCAGTTGTTGGCGCCGCTGTGGCAGAAAGACAGCCGGCATTTCGCCTTCTGGGGAGCCATTTTCGGTAACCTGATCGCCATGAGCCTCTGGGTGGCGGCTTTCAAATACACTTCGGTCAACTCGGCCGCGGTCCTGAACCAGACCAATACCATATTTGTCGTGGTTCTAGCCGCCGTGTTTTTAAAGGAAACGTTCACCCGCCGCCGCCTGCTGGCGACCATCCTGGGTGTGGCCGGCTCTTTACTGGTATTACTGGGATAAATTCCAAATAACAAATCCCAAATTCCAATGTCCCAAACAAGAACCTATGCAGTTTATTTCTTCGTTTTGGTCATTTGGTCATTGGTGCTTGGTGCTTATTTGTGATTTGGTGCTTGGGATTTGGAATTTAAACAGGGCGACCATCCGCCAGGCGAAACGCCGGCGGATCGCCCCTACGCCGTCCACCGATTCTTTACATGCCCCCGCCGCTCTGATACAATCAAAGCATGAATTATCCCCGTCGCGTTATCCTGCTCTCACTGCTGCTGCTTGGCCTGCAGCTTGCAGCCACAAGCGAAGCCGAATACAAGGCCGCTCGGGAGAAGATGATCAAGGAGCAGATCCTGGAGCGGGGCATCACCGACCAGCGTCTGCTAAATGCCCTGCTCAAGGTCAAGCGCCATCTTTTCGTCGGTCCCGCTTACCGCACCCAAGCCTACGGCGATTTCCCCCTGCCCATCGAAGCAGGACAGACCATCTCGCAGCCCTACATCGTGGCCATCATGACCACGGTCATCGCTCCCAATTACAAGAAAAAAGTCTTGGAGATCGGCACCGGCTCCGGCTACCAGGCGGCCGTCCTGGCCGAGCTGGTCCGCGAGGTCTACACCATCGAGATCATTCCCACCCTGGCCCGGAAATCCAAAAAATTGCTGGAAGGCATGGGCTATAACAATATCCATTTCCGGACCGGCAACGGTCACCTGGGCTGGCCCGAAGCCGCCCCCTTTGACGGCATCATCGTCACCTGCTCGCCGGACCATATCCCGACGCCGCTGATCGAACAATTGGCCGTGGGCGGACGCATGGTCATCCCCATCAGCTATTCCACCACGGTCCAGTACCTACTGCTGGTGGAAAAACTTGCCAACGGGAAACTGAAAAAAACCGACCTAATTTCTGTCCTGTTCGTCCCCATGATCCGCGCCGGCAATGCCCGCTGACATCCTGGCCGGACTCAACCCCCAGCAGCGGCAAGCCGTTCTGCACTTCGATTCGCCGCTACTGATCGTGGCCGGTGCCGGTTCGGGCAAGACCCGGGTCATCACCCATAAGATCGCCTACCTGGTCCTGGAAAAAGGGCTCGCTCCCGGCCAGATCCTAGCCGTGACTTTCACCAACAAAGCGGCCGGGGAAATGAAAGTCCGCATCGAAGCCCTGACCGGCATCCCATCCAGCCTGTTCCACATTTCCACTTTCCACGCCCTGGGCCTGAGAATCCTGCGCGAATCGGGAAGCACCTTGGGCTTCGATTCCCAGTGGCAGGTCTTCGACGCTGATGAGCAGAAGCGGCTGCTGGAACGTTTGATCCGCGAAAACTTCCCGCACTTGAGCCGCGACAACGACAGCATCATCCGCAAGATCAGCCTGGCCAAGATGGACCTCCATTACCCCAACAACAGCGAATTCCTCCGCCAAAAGGGTTTTTGCGAAGAAGAGATCAGCATTTTTGCCCATTACCACGCTGCCCAGCAGAAAGGCAAGTTCTGGGATTACGAAGACTTGATCTCATTCGCCGTCATCCTGCTGCGCGACCACGACGCCCTGCGCGAAAAATACCAGAAGCGATTCCGCTACCTGCTGGTCGATGAGTTCCAGGACACCAATCCTAACCAATATGAGCTGATCAAGCTGCTGAGCGGCGACCGCCGCAGCATCACCGTGGTCGGAGACGATGACCAGGCCATTTATTCCTGGCGCGGCGCCAGTGTCCGTTTCCTCTTTGATTATGAGCACGATTTCCCGCAGGCGCACATCATCAAGCTCGAGCAGAACTACCGTTCCACCCCCGAGATCCTGAATTTCGCCAACCTGCTGATCAGCCAGAACACCATTCGCCAACGAAAGCAGATGTGGGCGGACAGCGAGAGCAGCCACCCGGTTTTTGTTTTGCGCAGCCGTTCCAAGGAGGAAGAGGCCGAAGAGATCGCCCGCCTGGTCAACCGTCTAAAGCAGAGCAATCCCGACCTGTTCCCCCTGGCTATTTTGTATCGCATCAATTCTCAGTCCCTGGCCCTGGAAACCGAGTTTTTAAAACAGCGCATCACTTTTCGCATCCTCAAGGGCCTGCGCTTTTTTGATCGCAAGGAGATCAGGGACTCGCTGTCCCTGCTGCGCTTGGCGTTGAACCCTGCCGACGACCTGGCTTTTTTGCGCGTGGTGGAATTCCTGCCCCTGGGCATCGGCAGCAAAACCCTGGAAAACCTGCAGGCCCGGGCCCGGGAAAAAGCACTGCCCCTGTTCCTCGCCCTGGAGCAGTTCCTGGCCGATAAATTCAACTCGCGGCCGCTGTTTTCCCGCCTGCGCGAGCTGAACCGGCAAAAGGAGGATATCCCGGTCGCGGAGATCTGTTCCCGGCTGCTGCAGGAATCAGGATACCTGGAGATGCTCAGGAAAAAAGAGGAGGAGGAACGGCTGCTCAATATCGGGGAATTGCAGGAATTCATCGGCAAGTGGCAAGAGGAAAATCCCGACGCCCCGTTCAGCGACCTGCTGGACCGCATGAGCCTGGAAAACAGGGAAAGCCGCGGCGGCGAAAAAACTCAGGTGTTTTTGCTGACCATGCACAACGCCAAGGGATTGGAATTTCCCACCGTGATCGTCAGCGGCATCAATTCGGCTTACATGCCGTTTTTTCTGCGCAAGGAGCGCGACGAGATCGAGGAGGAGCGCCGCTTGTTTTACGTGGCCAGCACCAGGGCCAGCCAACTGCTGATCATATCCACCGCCTCCGACCGGCCGTCATTTTTTCTGCAGCAGATCGCCGCGGCATCCTATCTGCCCGTGTATTCGTTCCGTGAGATCGTCGACGCCATTTTCCCGGTTTCCCGGCCAAGCGCAAGCAAAGGCGACGGCAGGTTCATTTCCCACCCAGTTTTCGGGCGCGGCCGCATCGTGGATAAAATTTCTGAAAGCAAGTACCTGATCCATTTCAGCGATACAGGCAACAAGCTGATCGACACCTCGGTGGTCAAGGTGGAATTCGTTTAGATCAAGAAATATGTATCTGTACGGGCACGGCGCGCCGTGCCCCTACAACTTCTTTTGCCCCGATCAAGGTAAAACATAGAACAAAATCGCGAAATAATGGCAGATGCTGCCGCCCAGGACAAAGAGATGCCAGACGGCGTGGTGATAGGGAAGTTTTTTCCATAAATAAAAGACCGCGCCCACGGTGTAGCACAAACCACCCAGCAGCAGCCACAGCAGCCCAGCTCTGGGCACATGGGCGAACAAAGGCTTGACGGCCACCACCACCAGCCAGCCCATGGCCAGGTAGATCAGCGTTTGCAGCAGCCGGAAGCGACTGACAAAAAAGACCTGAAAAACGATCCCGGCCAGGGCCAGCCCCCAGATAACGCCGAAAAGGCTCCAGCCCCAGCGCCCGCGCAGATTGACCAGGACGAACGGCGTATAGGTGCCGGCGATGAGCAGGTAGATGGAGGCATGGTCGATGATGCGGAAAATGTGCTTGACCCGCTGGCTGCGGAAGCTGTGATAAAGCGTGGAACTGGAAAACAACAGGACCAGGGTGGCACCGTAGATGCTGCAGCTGACAATATGCCAGGCATCGCCGTGCAATGCCGCCATGGTTACCAGCACGACCAGCCCGCCCAAACTGAGCAGGGCACCCAGGCCGTGAGTCAGAGCGTTGATGGTTTCTTCTTTTAACATATTCTCTCGCAAAGAAAAAAGTATAAAGTAAAAAGGAAAAAATGTGTAGGGGCACGGCGTGCCGTGCCCGATCGTAAAACGGGACCTTAAGGGCGGTTCACGAACCGCCCCTACAGATTCCTTGCTTTTGCCTTGCCCTACTTGACAAGCAGGCTGCATCCGCTTATAAACAATAAAAAAATGAGATCGGTATGAAAAAAAAGATCCTGCTCGGCCAGTATGACCGGCCGGCGCTCATCCGCAGTAATTTCCATAAATCACTGGCCGGGGAAATGACGATATTGCAATGAAGCCTTTTTTATACTATATTGCCACTGCAGGCGCGCTAGCCTGGCAAATGGGAAACGGAGGAGCACGATGAAACGGATCGATTCACTGTGGGGCAACATCTTTACAAGCCAAAGCGACGGCTTCAGCAACATCATGCCGCTCCTGAAAAAAATCCCCCTTTTCGCCGAGCTGGGCAAGGGTGAACTCAGAGAGATCGAGCGCCTGGTCCATTGCCGCCGTTACCAGAGCGGTGAAGTCATTTTCTGGGAAGGAGAACCGGGAGTGGGCATGTATATCGTGCACAAAGGCCAGGTGACGATATTCAAAGATTACGGCAAGGCGGAACAAAGAGAATTGGCCTGCCTCGAGCCCGGGGATTTTTTCGGGGAAATGGCCCTGTTGGAAGAAGATTGCCGGTCGGCTACCGCCGTGGCCCTGGTCGAAACAGATCTGTTCGGACTGATCCACCCCGACCTGTTCAACCTGTTCGACCGCAAGCCTCATCTGGGGGTCAGGATGCTGTCCACCCTGGCCAACATGCTGGCCCGGCGTTTGCGCATAACCAACCAAGACCTGCAACAGCTGGCAAAAGATCCCCCTGGCACAGCTGTTGGAGACAAAACCGCCCCATGAGCCCGGCAGTCAAAAGCAGAAGCGTGGTCGTCAATTTAAACCGCGGTTTCGTTTTATCCATCATCAAATCCGGCCTTTTCCTGCTGGGGCTGATGGCCATGATCTGGATCCTTTCCTACAGCAGTATGGTCCTCACGCCGCTGATCCTGGCCATACTGCTCTCCATCCTGCTGAATCCCCTGGTGGTCATGCTCGAAAGACGGGGCCTGGGCCGCACGACCGCCGTGATCCTGATCCTGGCTGTGCTGGGCTTGCTGCTGGCAGCAGTACTGACATTTCTGGCGCCGATCATCGCCCAAGAATTCAAGACCCTCAGCCGCCTGGTCGAGAACGAAACGCCGGCCACCCTGCTGGAAAAATTGAAACTCCTGCTCCAGCAGCACCTGCCCTGGCTGCAGAATCCGGGCATCACGATCCAGATCATGAGCTGGATTGAAAAATCTCTTTACACCCTGCTCAGCCGCAGCATCCAGCTCCTGCCCAGCATCATCCCCGTGGCCATCGCGCTGGTGCTGATCCCCTTCATGACCTTTTTTTTGCTTAAAGACGGCCGGCGGCTGAAGAAATCCTTTATCCAGATCCTGCCCAACCGCTACTTTGAAATGGCCGTAAACCTGCTGCATAAAATCGACTGCCAGTTGGGCAGTTATATCCGCGGCCAGGTGCTGGTTTCCCTGTGCATCGGCGCACTTTCGATAACGGCCCTGGCCATTCTGAAGGTACCGTACTTCATTTTGATCGGCAGCGCAGCGGGATTGGCCAACATGATCCCATATTTCGGCCCCATTGTCGGCGCCATTCCGGCCATCATCCTCAACGTCATCGCCAAGGGATCTCTCGGAGCCGCCCTTCCCGTCATTGCGGCTTTCCTCATCATCCGCCTTATCGATGACACCCTGGTATCGCCCAATATTTTAGGGCGCAGTCTGGAGATCCATCCCCTGCTGGTCATTCTCGTCATTTTCACCGGCGGGGAAATGTTCGGCATTATGGGGCTGCTTCTGTGCATTCCGGTTACCGGCATCATCAAGGTGACCTTTTCTGAATTGATCTGGAATTTCAGACATTACCGCGTATTTCGCAGCGGTGATTGACGATCTGCAAAGAACGAAAGAATGGAGATGAAGCACGAGCCCATGGTAAACGGTTTTTTGCCGCCGGAAACTCCTGACTTTGGTCAGCGCGAAAAAAAAGCCCAGACGGTCGTCAACCTGGGGCTGATCTGGAACATTATCCTGGCCGCGGGCAAGACGGCCATGGGCATCGCCGGGCACAGCACGGCCCTGCTTTCCGACGGCATCAACTCGACCTCCGATGTCGCCTATTACATCGTGGTAAAGATTTTCATGAAAATGGCCGGGCGGCCTCCCGATCCCGAACACCCCTACGGCCACCGGCAGATGGAGAGTATCGCCGCCCTGACCGTGGGATCCTTCGTCATCACCACGGCCATTGCCATCTTCTGGACGGCGATCAACAACGTTTTTGACCAATTGAATGGGAGTGCCGATAGCAGCGGCGCCACCATGGGCGCCTTGTGGGTGGCCCTTTTCACCGTCGTGGTCAAGATCTTCCTGACCCTATACACCAGTGCCATCTGGAAAAAGACCGGCAGCCTGGCCATCAAAGCGCTGGCTTATGACCACCGCAATGATATTTTTTCGGCCCTGGCCGCCAGCCTGGGAATCTTTCTGGCCCGCCGCGGTTATCCCTGGGTCGACCCCCTGGCCGGCGCCCTGGTGGCCTTGCTTATCCTGCGCACCGGCATCGGCATTTTGCGCCAGTCGACCGATGATCTGATGGATTCGGTTCCCAGCCACTTCCTAGACCGCAAGATCAGATCGATCCTGGAAAACATCCCCGAGATCCGCAGCATCGAAGAAATTCACGCCCACCGTTTCGGTCCCTATTTCGTGATCAATCTGACCATCGGTATCGACGGCGCCATGGACGTGAAGAACGGTGACGCCATCGCCACCCGCGTGGAGGAATTGCTGGACGCTCAGATCGAAATGGTGCGCAGGGTGTATGTGCATTACCACCCGGCCAGCATGTAGTTCCGGTCTTCAAATCCTTCTATAAATATTTTTTCATATATTCAGAAATCTTGTCCAACCTTGGCGAAAATCGCGGCAACCGCTGTGGGTTCCAGGTGGCTATGCGGGCAAACGGGAAGCGATGATGCCGCGCACCAGCTCCGCCGCATCGTTTTTTTTGTCGGCGGGTAGATCGGCCAGGATGAACGATGGATGGATATGCAGGCGAACGCTTGCCGGGCCGATGCGCCCGCCGTTTCCTTCCAGCAACCGGTACGAACCGTCGATGGTCAAAGGCACAATGGCCGCGCCCGAGCGGGTGGCCAGCTTGAAGCTGCCTTCCTTGAAACGGTTCATCACTCCCGACTTACTGCGCGTACCTTCGGGAAAGATCACCAGTGAACGGCCGGCCTGCAGGTCACGGATGCCGCGAGCGATGGCCCGGGCCGACTGGCGCAAATCGCCGCGGTCAATGATGATGCAGCGCAGCAGTTTCATCCAGATGCTGACAATGGGCAGCCGACTGTTTTCCTTTTTGGAAACAAAACCCTTAAGCCCGGGGACATACCCGAGCAACAGGGGAATGTCAAAGGCCCCCTGGTGGTTGGAAACAAAGAGCAGACCTCCACTGGCAGGCAGATTTTCCAGGCCTGAAATTTCCACCCGACCGCCAGCCAGGGCGACCAACTGCCGCGCCCAAGTACGGGAGACCCAATAAAGGAATTTCACCTGGCCCTGTTTGCGCCCCAGGAGCCCGAGTAAAAAATACACCAGTAGGAAAAGCGTGGAAACCAGCTGAAAAACCCAGAAATAGACAAACCAAAAAACAGTGCGCAACATGGCTCCTCGCTTGAAAACCCATCATAGCCGAAGCCGGCGAAAAATTCAAGGCACTGAGCATATTGGCAAACGGCCGGGAATGTGCTATAATCAAATATAGAATTTAGGCAATTTGTTTCCTGAAAACGGGTAAACCAACTCAACAATTTCCCCTGATCAAGAATTACAAAACAGTCAAGAACAACAGCACGGAAAATTGCTGCGAAGTTGCTTGCCCGCCAGTGACGAATTGCTGAAGGAGTCACAAACATGGAACAAGCGCTTATGCAGAAAATTCGCAATATCGGCATCGTGGCCCATATCGATGCCGGCAAAACCACTACCAGCGAGCGCATCCTGTTTTTTACCGGCCTCATCCACAGAACCGGCGAGGTGCACGACGGCCAGGCGGTAATGGATTTCATGAAGCAGGAACAGGAACGGGGCATCACCATTTCCTCGGCCGCGATCACCACCCACTGGCAGGACCACCAGGTCAACATCATCGATACTCCGGGTCATATCGATTTCACCGTGGAGGTGGAACGGTCGCTGCGCGTTCTGGACGGCATCGTCATGGTTTTTTGCGCCGTCGGCGGCGTCGAGCCCCAGAGCGAGACCGTTTGGCACCAGGCCGACCGCTACAAGGTGCCGCGCATCGCCTTCGTCAACAAAATGGACCGCCCGGGTGCCGACCTGTTCCAGACCGTGGACATGATGAACGACATGCTGGGCGCCAACGCCTTGATCTATCAGCTGCCCATCGGCAGCGAGGAAAATTTCGAAGGGTTGGTCGACCTGGTGAAAATGAAAGCCGTCACCTACCGGGAAATGGAGATGCAAATTTCCCCCATCCCGGATAAATTGCTGGGCCAGGCCAGGGAATGGCGCGGCAAAATGGTGGAGAGGCTGGCCGATTTCGACATGGAATTGATGGACAAATATTTGAACGACAAGGAGATCAGCGAGGAGGACATCAAGCGGGCCACGCGCCAGGCGGTCCTGACCCTGTGCATCACCCCGGTTTTCTGCGGCGCGGCTTTCAAGAACAAGGGCATCCGCCTGCTGCTGGACGCCGTGGTTGATTACCTGCCTTCGCCCATAGACCGCGGCATCATCGTCGGCAGCGATCTGAACGATCCGCAAAAAGCGATCTCACGCAAACCGTCCGCCAAGGAACCGTTCGCCGCCCTTGCCTTCAAGATCATCAACGACGCTTTCGTCGGCCAGCAAACCTTCATCCGCGTCTATTCGGGCGAATTGCCGGCTTCCAGTTATATCTATAATCCGGTAAAGGACAAGCGCGAGCGCATCGCCCGCATCCTGCGTATTCACGCCGACCGCCGCGAAGAGATCGACAGCATCCGCGCCGGCGACATCGCCGCCCTGATCGGCACCAAGTTCACCACCACCGGCGACACCCTGTGCAGCGAAAAAGACCCGATGTTGCTTGAGAACATCCACTACCCCGAGACCGTCATCGACCTGAAGATAGAACCACCGTCGGCCAGGGAACGCGACAAGCTTTCGGCCGCCCTGTACAAACTGTCCCTGGAAGACCCGTCATTTAAAGTGCATTTCGACGACGAGACCGAGGAAACCGTGATCTCGGGCATGGGCGAGCTGCATCTGGAGATCATCGTCGACAGGCTGAAAACCGAACACCACGTCGATGTCCGGGTCGGCAAACCCGCCGTGGCCTTCCGCGAAGCCATCACCCAGGAAGCCGACAGCAACTACAAGTTCAAGAAGCAGACCGGCGGCAAAGGCCAGTTCGCCCACATCGTCATGCGCATCGAACCCAATCCCGGCCAGGGGTTGGAATTCATCAACCATATCAAGGGCGGCAACATCCCCAAGGAATACATCCCGGCCATCGAGAAAGGGTTCCGGGCCTCAATGGAAAAAGGCCCCTACTCCGGCTACCCCATGGTTGACGTCAAGTTCGTCCTGCTCGACGGCAGTTTTCATGCCGTGGATTCCAGCGAACAGGCCTTCAAGACCTGCTCGCAGCTGGCCATCAAGGAAGCCATCCGCAAGGCCGCGCCGCATGTACTGGAACCGATCATGAAGATCGAGGTCAACACGCCCGACGAGTACATGGGCGAGATCATCGGCGACATCAACCGCCGCCGCGGCCACATCGACAGCATGCGCCGCTTCCGCAAGGGCTCGCAGAAGATCAACGGCAGCATCCCGCTCATGGAGATGTTCGGCTACGCCTCGGTCCTGCGCACCGTTTCCAGCGGCCGCGCCAGCCACTCCATCGAATTCCTGCACTATTCCCCCCTGCCCAAGTCGATCGAGGAAACATTGCTGGCCGAGCTGCGCGAGAAAAAAGCTGCCGAAAAGAAGTAATGCCGGAAAGGGTTCACGCCCCCTTCAGGGGGTCAAACCCTCCGGTACTTCAAGATAAATAGAAGCCGCCCATCCTTGCCTTGAGACTCAGCCCTACCTTTTCACTCTCCGGCCCCATTATTTTTCAATGCGACCGTGCGGCTGAAACGGATATTGGGTTCGGCCGCAACCGCAAGGCAGGCCTGGTTCATGAGGGCGATCGATTCCAGAAATTCGCTTTTCGAAACGTGCCATTTCGGCTCAACCAGCAGGATCTTGCCCTGAGGTTTTAACAGCGCCTTGATCTCCCGTAAAAATTTTTCCTGGTCAGGCACTTCGTGGAGCATGTAAAAAACCAGGATAAAATCGAACTTTTGCGACAGACCGACCCGGTCAGGCAGGCATTGATGGAGCTCAATGATGTCTGCAAAAACGGTGTTTTGAATTTTCCCCTTCACTTTTTCGAGCATGCCTTGCTGCAGGTCGGCGGCGATCACCTTCCCCGCTTTGCCGACCAGCCGGGCCATTTCTACAGTGAAAAAACCCGGGCCGCAGCCCAGGTCCAGGACGGTCATCCCTTCACTGATATACGACCGCAGGATCTTTTGCGGATTTTGCAGCAACTTGCGAAAATTAAAGTCCAACACTCCGGCATGCTCGACCGGGCATATTCTGTTTTTTTTATCAGTGTTCATATTTTTTTACTCCAAATGCACAATTCGCAGCTGCCTCATATTGGCATTTTAGCAAACCCATTCACATTTTTACAGTCTGTCACTCAAGATGTTGGCCGATTTCAAGCATATTGATTAATATCTGAGTTCACTTGGTCAGGCAAATTGAAATTTTGGCGCCTATGCCTGTCGCTTCGCCGTCACAAGCCGCTGGTTACTTTCGCGCCGAGACCTTGACGCTGGCAATGGCGGCGAGCGCCGTCTTGATCTTCTGGCGCGAGAGCGTGGACGCCTCCTCCGGGAAGTCGGCCCAAAGGTCAACGGGCACGCCGCTTTCGGCCACAATCTCCACCTCGGTAAACCCGGCCTTGGTCATGGCGACCAGGTACTCGGCGCGAGGCAGCGCCCCGCCGATGCAGCCGGTATAGGCGGCGGTCGACTTGCGCACCCGCTGGGACAGCTCGCCATCGAGCACGATGTCGGAGACCATCAGGCGGCCGCCCGGCTTCAGCACCCGGTAGACCTCGCGGAACACGCGCTCCTTGTCGGGGGAGAGGTTGATGACGCAGTTGGAGATGGCGGCGTCGACCGAATTGTCCTGCAGCGGCAGGTTCTCAATCTCGCCATGGCGGAACTCGACGTTCTTCAAGCCGCTCTTTGCAGCGTTCTCGCGGGCCAGGCCGATCATCTCTTCGGTCATGTCCACGCCGATCACCCGGCCTTCGGGACCGACGCGGCGGGCGGCCAGGAAACAGTCGATGCCACCCCCCGAGCCCAGGTCGAGCACCGTCTCGCCGGCGCGCAGCGAGGCCAGGGCCACCGGGTTGCCGCAACCCAGGCCCAGGTTTGCCCCTTCGGGGATAACGGTGAGGTCGGCGGCCGAATAGCCGACGCTGGCGCTCAATTCCTCGGCGGATGGCGCCGAGCCGCAGCAGTCCGGCTTGGCCGAACCGCAGCACGAGCCCGAACCGGCCGCGATGCTGCCGTACTTTTTCTTGACTTCCTTCTGTATGTTTCTTTTCATTTTGCAAACCTCCTTTTGTTTTCTTTTTTGTTTTTAGGACCCATGCTCGCGACGGCGCTTGCAAGTTATTCCCGAACCAGCCCGGCCATTTGCGTTCCGAATGGTGTTTATGTAAGGGCGGTTCGCGAACCGCCCCTACGGGACATAATAAAATTCTAATGACCGAAACAAAGACAATTCCCAGCCGTAGGGACACGGCGTGCCGTGCCC
>Ga0180009_10000948_pt1 | contig 36820 bp, 36 predicted proteins | sample OS_PC_MetaG_FD_123537 | JGI IMG/M metagenome (GOLD analysis project Ga0180009, IMG submission 123537) | Groundwater microbial communities from the Aspo Hard Rock Laboratory (HRL) deep subsurface site, Sweden - OS_PC_MetaG | ecosystem: Environmental > Aquatic > Deep subsurface > Groundwater... | reverse complement strand
CCATCCCGAACTCAGAAGTGAAAACGTTCAGCGCCGATGATAGTGTGGGAGATCCCATGTGAAAGTAGGACATCGCCAAGCTTTGAACAAAGAAAAAGCCAGAGCCATAAACTCTGGCTTTTTTGTTTGTGTAAGACGTGCTTAGTCTGAAAAATCTGGGCAGAAATTCTTCTTTTCTATAAAGAAAATTACTGATTTATTTCAATGAGTTTTTTTATCACGCATTAAATTTTGGAGGTGTGAGGGTGATTTTTTTTATCAATGGTCCTTCTAGCGCGGGGAAATCTAGCATTGCAGCAGCGATGCAGGCGCAATATTCAAAACCATTACTTGTTGTCGGTATTGATATGTTTTTATCTATGATGCCGAAGCAATATCTGCTTGATGGCGAAAAAGCGAACGAGGGATTTCAGTTTGTTTCGAAAAAAGATGCTGAAGGTAACGATGTGACGCAAGTTATTGCAGGTAAATACGGTCAAAAAGTTTGCGATATGGCTCCAAATGTTATTCGTACTATGGCGGAGGCGGGTTTCGATATTGTTGTTGATGAAGTTTTGTTAGGAGATGAATCGAGTCCATGGCCCAACACGTATTTATGATGTGAAAATTGATGCGACGAATCTTTTACCTGACAATGTTGCAAAAAGAATTATCGAGTTTGTCCGCGAGACGCCTAAGCCCACAGGATTTCAGCAGTTATATTCCACATTTTTCCCGGAGGAAAATAGAGATGCATCCTGTTCACCAAGTAATAGAAGACCTTGAGTCTTCATATCAGTGGTTGAGGAATTCGTTGCGCGATAACAACATTGCGCGCGTTGGAACGTACAGTAAAAAAGAGCCTTTGATGCTTGTTATCCACGATGAATCGCATCGAAAAATTGCAGGTTTGTATGGGTATCAAAGCTTAGGAGTGTTTTTTATTGATCTCTTATGGGTCGATCCTGCATTTCGTTCGAAAGGTTTAGGGGCGCGATTGTTAAAAGCAGCGGAAGATCATGCAAAGAAACATCACGTACTCTATGTACGCTTGGAGACAGCCTCTTTCCAATCCCCTGACTTTTATATAAAACATGGTTATGAAGTGTTCGCAAAATTACCATTGTTAATCGAAGGCGAAGAACAGCATTACAACTATTATCTGATTAAATATTTAAAGCTCCAGTAAACACTATGAAACAAGAGATATTAATCACTGAATATGATCCAAAATGGCCGCTCATTTTTCAGCGAGAGAAAGAAAAAATTCTTGTAGCAATTGGAGAATATATAAAGGCGATTGAACATATCGGTAGCACTTCAGTTGTTGGACTTGCTGCAAATCGTCATTTCCATCTACATATTGCAGAAGAAAACAGCTCTTTTTGGAAAGAACATATCTTGTTTCGAGATTTTTTGCGTCGCGATCCTTCCTTAGCGCATCACTATGAAGAATTGAAAAAGCAATTAGCGGTTACATCGCACGGAGATATCCAACTTTATTGTTCTGGGAAGAGCGAATTTATTAAAAAGGTTATTCAACACAACTGTTTATGTGGCGAGCAAATGGTTTGATAAGCATTGCGAACATCTTTCATACCCCTATTTTTATAGCATGATTCGACCGTCCGAAAATCGGCTTGCTAGATTTCCTTCAATATGGATATTATGAGGCGTTTTTTTGGAAATCATCTGAAAGGTAGTAAAGATGGGGCTGATCAAAGAGATAGTTGATTCTCATGATGAAATGATTCGTTGGCGTCATGATCTTCACCGCTATCCTGAACCTTCCCTGCATGAACAGAGAACCGCTAGCAAAATTGCTGAGTTATTACGTAGTTTTGGTTTTGACGAAGTTCGAGAAAAAGTCGGTGAAATGGGCGTGATTGGCGTATTACGCAATGGCGGATCTTCAATGATTGGCTTAGCTGCTGCTTTTGACGGAGAAGATATTTCTGAACGAGGTAATCCGGGAGACTATAAATCGCGACAACCAAAATACATGCATGCTTTAGGGCACGATGGTGAAGTATCCATGCTTTTAGGAGCTGCTAAATACTTAGCTCACACGCGGCGATTTAAAGGGGACGTCATTTTTATTTTTTATTCAAGTTATAGCGGCGGTGTTGGCGCTCGCGCCATTATTGAAGAAGGCCTGTTTGAGCTATATCCCGTCGAACGATTGTTTACATTGTTGAATGTGCCTGAATTACCTGAAGGAGAAGTGGCTGTTGGAGTGGGCCCGGTGCGGAGTGCTGTGGCAGAGTTGTTAGTGAAAGTTGTTGGAAAATCCGGAAACGCTGCTTTTCCTAATCGTGCAAAAAACCCTATTTTGGCAGCATCAGAAGTAGTTAATTTTCTAGAAACACTGACTTCTGGCGCATTAGACCCCGCAAGTCCTTTATCGATTTGCATCACCAGCATGAATGCTGGCGGTGATTTTGATCACATTCCAAAAGAAATTGAGTTGAAAGCATCGGTCCGTTTTCTTAATCGCAGTTTTGAAAGTTGGTTACCAGTGCATGTTGATGCGTTGATCAGCAAAATCGCTGAATTTCATGGTATGCGAGCCATTGTCAGTTATCGCATGGTGACCCCTGTAACAAACAATGACGCTGCTGCTGTTCGATATGCTCGCGGGGCGATAAAGGATTTGTTCGGAGCACAAGAAGTTAATGAATCACAAGCAGCGAGTTTGTTGGGAAGTGATATTGGCTATTTCCTCAATGAATGTCCTGGCGCATGTATTTCAATTGGAAATGGCATTTCCAGAGGGTTTTTATTGACTTCCACTTATGATTTTAATGATGACATTCTGCCTATTGGCGCTAGCGTGTTAGCGCGTCTCGTTGAAAAAGAAAAAGAAATCAATTCACAATAAACTATTCAAATATTATGACTGATCAAAAGAATGATATTCCAAGAATATTAATCATCGCTCCTTCTTGGGTGGGCGATATGGTGATGTCACAAACGCTGTTTCAATTAATAAAGCGTCGAGCACAGGCGCAAATCGATGTTTTGGCGCCTGCATATATAGTGCCGTTAGTGAAACGGATGCCCGAAGTACACACGGTTATTCCTGTTGATTTGAAACATGGCGAATGGGGGTTTTTCAAGCGATATCGCATTGGAAAATCTTTAAGAGCTTTGAAGTACGATCAAGCGATTGTGTTACCTAATTCATTTAAATCCGCTTTTATTCCTTTTTTTGCAGGCATTCCTTTACGTACCGGTTGGCGCGGTGAATGGCGTTATGGGGTATTAAATGACGTTCGTATTTTGGATAAGCAAAAATTTCCGTTAATGATTGAACGTTTTATGGCGTTGGGCTTGCCTAAAGGCAGTGCTTTGAAAAAGCCTTATTCAACACCCGCTTTATCTGTGAGCGAAGATGCGGTGCAAAATGTTACACAGCGTTTTCAGATTCAAAAAAAAGAAAGACAACCTGTTTTGGCAATTTGCCCGGGTGCCGAATATGGCCCTGCAAAACAATGGCCACCAAAACACTGTGCTTTTATTGCGAATGCATTGTTAGATCAAGGATGGAACGTGTGGTTGTTTGGCTCAAAGAAAGATCAAGCAGCTGCTGATTTGATCATGGAGCAAACTCAAGGACGTTGTGGTAATTGGGTGGGGAAGACCGCTTTAGGTGAAGCAATCGATTTGCTTTCGTTATGCTCAGTAGTCCTCACGAATGATTCAGGCTTGATGCATGTTGCCGCGGCTTTAAATAAACCTCTTATTGCGATTTATGGTTCTTCAAGTCCTGCATTTACTCCTCCTCTTAGCGAAAAAGCTCAAATTGTTTCTCTAAAACTGCCCTGTAGCCCATGTTTTAAGAGAACCTGCCCTTTCGGGCATTATCGGTGCTTAAACGAAATTACTCCCGAGATGATTTTGAGGCGAATTGCCGAAATTAAATCATTCGAATAGGCGCAAGAATATGAAAGTACTTTTAGTGAAGACTTCTTCTTTAGGTGATGTCATTCATATGCTTCCTGCATTGACAGATGCTGGGCGAGCAATTTCTGATATTCAATTTGATTGGGTGGTTGAAGAAGGTTTTTCCGAAATTCCGACAATGCATCCGTTGGTGAACCGAGTGATTCCTGTTGCAATTCGGCGTTGGCGGAAAAATCCAGTTAAAGCGCTCATGAGTTCACAATGGAAGAGCTTTGTAAAAGCATTGCGAGAAACAAAATACGATTACGTTGTCGATGCGCAGGGTCTCATAAAAAGTGCGGTGATTACACGGATGGCGAAAGGGTTGCGTGTTGGTTTAAACAAACCTTCCTTAACAGAATCATTAGCAGCCTTTGCTTACCAAAAAAAAGTAGCCGTTGATCTAAAAGAGCATGCTGTTTTTCGTATGCGTAGCATTTTGGCGCAAGCGCTCGATTATCCCTTACCAGAGACCCCGGCAGACTATTCTTTAGGAAAAGAAAAGTTTCCAAAGGATTCTTGGAATGACGGGGAATACTTTGTTTTCATTCACGGGACCACATGGCCCACAAAATTTTGGCCAGATACTTATTGGGTAGAGCTTGCCCAGTTGGTGGCGCATCACGGATATAAAATTCGGTTGCCATGGAAAGGAGAAGCAGAGAAAACGCGTGCTGAACGGTTAAAGCAATCTTGTCCCAGCGTAGAAATTTTACCGCCTTCTTCATTAGCTTCTTTAGCGAGTGTGTTATCTGGCGCGAAAGCCGTTGTTGCCGTGGATACTGGTTTGGGCCATCTGGCTGCAGCTTTGGATTGTCCTATTGTCTCGTTGTATGGCCCGACAAACCCTAAACGTATTGGTACCGTTGGGAAAAAAGTGATTCATCTTTCGAGTCAGTTCGAATGTCTTTATTGTGATAAGGCAACTTGTCGTTATGAAGGGAGAGCCGGCTATTCAGTGATACCGGCCTGTTTTGAAGCTTTATTACCATCCATCGTTTTTGAAGAAGGGGTGCTTAAAGCGCTTTCGTAGAGACGCGATTTATCGCGTCTCTACAGTATTTGCTCAATCGTCATCCCCGCAAAAGCTTAGGATCCAAAGTTATATCCCTTTTTTTGGATTCTTAGCTTTTGCGGGAATCACGATACAGTTGTTGTCGCGATATTTTCAATGATCTTGCAGGCTGTTTCTGCGCGGCTGTAAAGGTCTTCTGTGTAAGCGTATTTCAAACCGTTTTCTTTCCAAGCTTTGCGTTGGTTTGATGTGAGCATTTGATACAGCATTTGGTTTAACTGTTCTTGCTGAAAGGGAGAGGGGACGACTAAGCCCGCTTCTGCTTGTTTGACATGGAATGCAAATCCGCAAACATCAGTAGTTAAAACTGGAAGTCCGGCAACCATAGCTTCCAAAATCACCATGCCTGCTGCTTCTCTTCTTGCAGGGTGGATCAACAAATCTGCAGCAAGTAAGTATTGAGTGATGTTTTCATTAATTCCTAAAAAAACAATTTGTGATTCAAGGTGCAGTTTTTTCGCAAGATTTATAAAAGGTTTTTGTTTCCCTTTTCCGATGACCCAGAACGCCGTTTTTTGTTGCACCGCTTGTGGTAATGCTGCAATTGCACGCAAAGCTCGGTCCACTCCCTTCAAATGAAAATTAGTACCAATTAAAAGAATGAGCGATTGATCGTTGCTTAAGTGATGTTGCTGTCGGACTTTGTGACGAATGTCTGTGGCATTGATTGGTGCGATACGATCTTTATTAATGCCCGGAGGGAGTAAATGAAAGCGCTCATTTTGAGTTTGATAATGTTTTACGAAATGTTGTTTTTCATTTTCAGAGATCAACAAAATGTGAGTCTTGGCATGCTTATTAAAGACGCTTTCTTCTAACCGCGCGTACGTGCGGTATCGGTTTGTTAGTCGATACAACCAACCGTGTCGTTTTAGGACATCTTCCTTATAGCAAACATCTGCAGCATAAAAGACATCTAGACCCGGCATACGATTAAAACCAACAATGGCGTCGTAATCTTTCTGTTTTAATAAAGCGCGTACTTGATTGACATACGATTGCGCACGCGCGTGATTTGTGAATCCGTGACTTGGAATGATTGTGATCGAGAGATTATTTAAAGAGGCGCAATTACATTCCATCGCATAGACGTCGATACTGTGACCGTGAGCCAGACAGGCTTGAATGATGCGCATAAAGTTTCGGCCCATTCCGCCGTGCGCATAATATTTAAAAATACAAAAAGCTAATTTCATAATAGGAACGATTTCAGTTGTAAAACGGCAAGCTTACAGCACGTCTCGAAAAAGATGCTATTTGCTGTGTTTTGTTCAGTAACTGGGTGGATAGAGTCCGGTTTACCGCTAACAAAGGGCGGATTTCTTCTTGCCTCAGTAAATCGCCTTCGATACCATTCGCCGCTTTTATTATTCCAGCGAGACTCGATATGCAGAAAAACATCCATCCGGAATATCACGAGATTCAAGTAACTTGTAGTTGCGGCAACAAATTTAAAACTTTTTCTACAATTAGTGAGACGAAGTTACATGTTGAAGTCTGTAATGAATGTCATCCTTTCTTTACAGGAAAACAAAACATAGTGGACGTCGCAGGCCGTGTTGAAAAATATAATCAAAAATATGGTTTTGATTTTGGCACGAAGAAGAAAGATTCTGATGAGCCAGTTTCAGATAGCGACGCTTAATTTGCTTCTACAATTATCCTTATATTCATTCGATTTATTTTGAATTAAGCAAGTACGCTTTCTATTTTTAGCGAAAGGGAGGACAGATGATGATAAAGGGACAAGTGTTGCAAGATCATTTTCTGAATACATTGCGGAAAGAAAAAGTTTCGGTATCTATCTACTTAATGAACGGCATTAAGTTGCAAGGCATTGTTGAATCGTTCGATCAATATGTCGTGATGCTAAAAAGTTCAGTGACCCAAATGGTGTATAAACACGCTATTTCTACGATTGTTCCAGGTCACAACATTCATCTTGTTTATCCTCATGCATCTGCAGAAGTAGCAGAACTCGAGGCCGAAGAAGAAACTTTATCTGAATAACGTTTTCTATCGTTGTTCTCTGTTTCCAGAATCTGATCTATTGATTCTTATTAACCATAGAGGCGCGCTTCATTGCGTCTCTTTCCGTAGAGTGATATCCCATGCAAATTGAACGCGCCATATTGGTGCAAATAGATTTTGGAGTTTCTGATTTTCAACAGAGCCTTGATGAATTTAAAACACTAGTTGTTTCTGCGGGATTAAAGATATTAACGATCCTTGCCGGACGTCGGACAGCGCCAAATCCAAAGTATTTTGTAGGTCAAGGAAAAGCTGAAGAAATTTTAGATGCCGTACAAACGCATCAAGCGGATGTTGTGATTTTTAATCATCTGTTATCACCAGCCCAAGAAAGAAATCTAGAAACGTTATTGCATTGCAGAGTCATCGATCGTACCGAATTAATTCTCGATATTTTTGCGCAACGCGCGCGCACTTTTGAAGGGAAATTGCAGGTAGAGCTTGCGCAACTTGAACATCTGTCAACTCGTTTGGTGCATGGTTGGACGCATTTGGAACGACAAAAGGGTGGTATTGGTTTGCGCGGTCCTGGCGAAACACAGTTAGAAACGGATAGGCGATTAATTCGCCAACGGATTAAGCACATTAAATCGCGTTTGCTGGACGTACGTAAACATAGACAACAGTTGCGACGAAAACGTATGCGAAGTGAACAGTTCGTTGTTTCTTTGGTGGGGTATACCAATGCAGGAAAATCCACATTATTTAATCAATTAACGCAATCCGATGTTTATGTTGCCGATCAATTGTTTGCAACACTGGATCCAACGGTGCGCAGTGTTTCTATTCCTTCCATAGGCAATGTGATGTTGATAGATACTGTCGGTTTTATACGTGATTTACCGCATAGTCTGATAGATGCTTTTCGTGCCACATTGGAAGAAACGTTAGAAGCAGATTTGTTGTTGCATGTGGTAGATATCAGTGACGAATCGCGACAGCAACACATGGAAGTGGTCGAAAATGTTTTGCGTCAAATTGGAGCAGGTCAGATGCCTCGTTTGATTGTGTATAACAAAATCGATTTAGTATCTGGAATTGAGAGCGCTATAGAACGTGATGAACAGAATGTACCGCAACGTGTGTGGATTTCTGCTGTTGAAGAGGAAGGCCTTCCTCTATTGAAAACGGCTATTTCTGAAGCAATGCAAAAAGATCAGGTGCATTGTTGTTTACTACTTACATCAAAGGACAGCAAATTGCGTGCTGCTTTGCATCAGCGCAAAGCAGTTTTAAATGAGACGTTTTTAGATCAAAAAGTGCAGATGGAAGTTAAGTTGCCTTATTCTGAATATTTAAAACTTTGTGCAAGAGGATTAAGTGATGGTGTATGAATTCATAGCTGCTATTGGCCTCGTGTTTATTTTTGAAGGGATTTTGCCTTTTGTGGCCCCTCGCGTTTGGAGAAAAATGGTGGTTTTTGTCGCGCTTCATCGCGATAAAGTATTAAGGCTGTATGGTTTTAATGCCATGTTGATTGGTTTGGCGATATTTTTATTTGCACATCAAATGCGATAGGAGTTTAGAAATGGGAAAGAATGTTGTTGTGGTTGGTGCTCAATGGGGCGATGAAGGAAAAGGAAAGGTTGTCGATTTATTGGCACAACGTGTTGCTGCGGTTGTGCGTTTTCAAGGCGGCCATAACGCCGGTCATACATTGGTGACAGGCGACAAAGTTTTTAAATTGCACCTCATTCCATCCGGTATTTTGTATCCAAACGTACAATGTTTTGTGGGGCACGGAGTGGTTGTTTCTCCGACCGCTCTTTTAGAAGAAATCGAAATGCTGCATTCGCAAGGGATTGAAGTACAAGGACGGTTGTTTGTGAGTGCTGCTTGTACATTGATTTTGCCTTATCACGTTGCCTTGGATCGTGCGCGTGAAGCAGCCAAAGGGGTGGAAAAAATTGGAACGACGGGGCGCGGGATTGGCCCTGCCTATGAAGATCAAGTGGCTCGACGTGCATTGCGATTTGCTGATTTATTTGTGCCATCGCGTTTTGAAAAAAAACTTAGAACCGTGATGGCGTATCACAACTTTGTATTGGAAAACTTGTTGCATACAGAGCCAGTGAATGAACAACAAGTTTTAGATGAAACGCTTACTCAATCAGAAAAATTGAAACCTTTTTTAGAAGATGTGCCTTTGCGAATTGCAAAATTGCAGGATCAAGACATTTTATTTGAAGGCGCACAAGGCGTGCTTTTAGATATCAATCAGGGCACTTATCCCTTTGTGACTTCATCAAACACAACAGCCGGAGCCGTGTCGACAGGCAGTGGTTTAGGACCTCGCCATATCGATGAAGTAGTTGGTGTTGTGAAGGCCTATACGACAAGAGTAGGAGGCGGTCCATTTCCTACAGAATTACATGATTCCGTTGGAGATTTGTTGAGAGAAAAAGGAAAAGAATACGGTACGACCACGGGACGTTCTCGACGTTGCGGTTGGTTCGATGCGGTAGCCGTTCGTCGCGCCGCACAAATTAATAGTTTCTCTGGGCTGTGTATTACGAAGTTAGATGTGCTCGATGGATTAGAAACAATAAAAATTTGCGTTGGGTATCGTTTGCATGGGCAATCATTGGATTCGCTTCCGATAGATATTGAACAATTTCAAGATTGTGAGCCTGTCTATGAAGAGTTGCCGGGCTGGCATGAATCGACAGAGAAAATTCAATCGGTTGATGCGCTTCCAAAGCACGCAAAAAAATATCTAGAGCGTATCGAAGCATTGGTTGGAGTGCCGATCTATATGATTTCGAGCGGTCCTGATCGCAGTGATGTCGCGATCATCAAACATCCATTTACAGAATAAGATTGGTGCCGGAGAGAGGACTTGAACCTCCATGGGGTTTCCCCCACAAGTACCTGAAACTTGCGTGTCTACCAATTTCACCACCCCGGCAATTAGGGAGCGCGCAATGTACTGAGCCCCCATTTTGCTGTCAATTTTTGATTGGCTGCCCCCCCTTCTATCAAACCGTAGCAACTGTATTGTCTTATTGCATTTGTGTTTTGCGTTACGTATCTTATTACAAATGAGTATTTCTAATGACAGGAGGGGGTATGAGCGCATCTCAATTGAAAAATCGATCGGTGAATCGCGTTTTAGAAGAAGATTTTATGAAGCCTTATGGCTTGTCTCAGAGCGAGTTGGCTCAAGCATTACATATCCCTCGTGCACGTATTAGCGATATTTTGCGAGGGAAAAGAGCAATCACGGCGGATACCGATCTTCGATTTTGTAAATATTTTGGCGTACCTGAAGGTTATTTTTTGAACCTGCAAAATCAGCAATTGTTACAAGAGACAAAAGGTTCCCTGAGTCAAGAGCTAAACAAGATAAAGCCATTGCACGGGGAATTTGATAAAACCATTGTGTTAGGACAAAGCGATGAAACAGCGGCTATTACGATCGGTGTAATTTGTGGCGGACCTTCTTTGGAGAGAGGGATTTCATTGAATTCATCGCGTTCTATTCTAGATCACCTCAGTCAAACCGATGTTGCTATCGTGCCTATTTATGTTGATCGTCAGAAAAAGTTTTATGAAATTTTCCCATCACAGTTGTATTCCAATACGCCTTCAGATTTTGATTTTAAATTGTCACAGATGGCAAAAAAGCTAAATACAAAGCAGTTAATCGAGCGTTTGAAATCGTTTGATATGGTTTTTCCAGTTGTGCACGGTCCTTTTGGAGAAGATGGTGAATTGCAGTCATTTTTAGAACAGCATCATATTCCGTTTATAGGAAGCGGTAGCCAAGCTTGTGACTCTATGTTTCATAAATTGAATGCAGCTAAGAAGTTAAAGAAGCACGGTTATTACACACTAGATGCAGAAGAACTTACTAAAAACGATGTTCGCAATGAACAACGGGTTCGACAATTTTTCGAAAAACATAACTTGCATAGAGCCGTTGTGAAGCCGGTTGCCGGAGGGTCATCGATTGGTGTGTATTCTGCAGATACCCCAGAAGAAGCGATTGAGCGACTTTCCAAGTTGTTTGATTTGTCCTTAATGAAGGAAGCTTTAATCGAACCGTTTTGTGAAGGCACAGAATTTACAGTCATTGTGTTGCAAAACTCAGAAGGAGAGCCCGTTGCATTAATCCCGAGTGAAATACGGGTTAGTTATGAAAACGGCCAGTTGTTTGATTACCGCCGTAAATATTTGCCCACTAACAACACTCAGTGGCTTTGTCCCCCTCATTTTGATGACAAAGTTGTGGAGAAAATTCAGAGGCAAGCAGAAGAATTATTTACATTATTTGGGATGCGTGATTTCGCACGTTTAGATGGCTGGTTATTGAATGATGGTCAAATTTTATTTTCTGATTTCAACCCAATCAGCGGTATGGAACAAAACAGCTTTTTATTTCAGCAAGCATCGCGTCTTGGCATGACTCACCGTGATGTGTTGTGGAATGTGATTGCTAATGCTTGTCGGCGAGAGCGGGTTCGTTTAGTGAACCGCACGAAAACGAAAGAGGAGCGGTTACCTGTTCGTGTTTTATTTGGAGGAAGTACTGCAGAAAGACAAGTGTCATTAATGAGTGGCACTAATGTGTGGTTGAAGCTGAGAAAGTCTGATCGCTTTGCCCCTTCTCCGTATTTACTCGATAAAAACGGACATGTTTGGATGCTTCCATATACCTATACATTGAATCATACGGCGGAAGAGATTTTTGAAAATTGTGTGACCGCAAGCAGTACTGTGGATCGTTTGGAGCAGTTTGTTGGGAAGATAAGAAAACGTTTGAACTATGTGCTTGATGATTACGACGTGCACGCTCATCTCCCAAAGAAACTTTCTTTTGAACAATTCCTCGAAGAGGCAAAAAAAGAATCTGCATTTTTATTTTTAGGGTTGCACGGCGGGGAAGGGGAAGACGGCACGATTCAACAGCAGCTAGAAGAAAAAGGAATTCTTTATAACGGAAGTGGGCCGGAGGGCTCTGAGTTATGTATGGATAAATACATGACCGGTGTTGCTGTCTCAAAAATCGGCGATCCCTCTATTATTACAGCGCCTAAAAAGATGGTGCAGTTATCTACTTTGGCAACAGGCACACAAGAAACGTATCAAAAGATTTGGGACGAATGGGTAAAAGAGTTAGGCGCTGAAACGTTGATTATGAAACCAAAAGAGGATGGGTGTTCCGCCGGAGTTGTGCGGTTGTATGGCGCAAAAGATCTTTATCAATATGCAGAATTATTAAAAAAGAAAGCGACCTTTATTCCTGAAGGTACTTTCAAGAATCAAGACAATGTGATCGAAATGTCGTTGGATCTTACGATGGATTACTTGGTTGAGAGTTGTATAGAAACCGATTTCATCCGTATCAAAAACAATGAGCTTGTTTATAAACAAAAAACGGGGTGGTTGGAATTTACTGTTGGCGTTTTAGAAACAAAGGGTATTTATCATTCTTTCAATCCCAGTATCACGATTGCAGAAGGAGAAGTTTTGAGTGTGGAAGAAAAATTTCAAGGAGGCACGGGTGTGAATATTACGCCTCCACCGGAAAGCATCGTTTCTGCCGAAAAGTTGCAGAAGATCAAACATTCGATCGAAAAGGTAGCTCGTGCACTGAATATTCGTAATTACGCCCGCGTTGATATTTTCTTTAACGTGCTGACAGAACAAATAATCGTGATTGAAGCCAATACCTTGCCAGGACTTACAGCATCTACTGTCATTTATCATCAAGCATTAGCAGAAAATCCCTCGATGACGCCGATCCAGTTTCTAGAACGTATCGTGATTGGGGCAATAAAGTAATACTTATGTCGTCATGCCCGCGGAAGCGGGCATCCAGTAAATGTGAAGGGGTTTCTTTAAGTGTTTTCTGGATCCTTAGCCTTCGCGGGGATGACGCAGGCATTTGTTTTTAATGCATGTAATTAACGGGATACCCTTGGGTTGGTAGGTAGATTGACATGCGTCTCAATCATTCTCTGCTATAACTAAAATGTTTTTCTCAAAAAGAAGGAAAATAAAAATGACAAAAAACATTTCTGAAAAACGCATCACTTTTCATGATCTTCCGAATGTTACATTTCAATATTACCCAAAACCATTATCCACACAGCCCGCAGGTGAATCGACGACGGCAAAAGACAAGATCAATTTCCATGCGGTGTATTGGGCGGAATTTTATAAACGATGCATCTATGGTTCTTATAAAGCCAAACCGGTCTCACAAGATATTCGTAGTTTCAAAAAACAGTATGAAGATCCAACGGCTTCTGTAGACAGCGCCTACAATGATCCCATCTATCATTACGCATTAGCGGCTGCTCTTGGCGTTATGCAAGAGTGGATCGATCCTAAAGAAGGTATGCATTGTTATATTGCTTATGAAAACAAAAAACCCATTGGTTTTGTGCATTTCAATGAGCAGGCGATTGACAGAGAAAAGATTGTTTACATTGCTCAAATGGGTGTGGCGATGCGAGGGAAAGGGATTGGACGCAGGTTGATGCAATGTGTTTTGTCGCATTATCAGCCGCATCAAAAATTCCGCATTGCAACTCGTAACTTTAATACTGAAGCAAATACTCTTTACAAAAATCGTTTAGGTTTTAGCTCTCTCTTGGATGAAGAAGTTCAACAATTAGGCTTAGATCCTGCTCGGTATGTTGGCTTTGAGCATGTGACGAGCGATGAGGAAGTAGCGAAGATTTTGCAATCAACAAAAACAATTTCGAGAGCTAGAGAATTTTTCGATGGTTTAGAAAATGTGAATGCAACGTTGGGATTTACGTTGTTTTCTCGTGCACAAACAGAGAGAGATGAAGAATTAAAAAGCAAATTAATACCATTTGCTTTGAAGCCGGAAACTTCAAGGAAGGCGGTTCCAGCAAGAGACGTTTTAGAGCAATTGGGTTTTTCAGAGAAAGATATTCAGCGCACCGAAGTTAAATCGCTAAATCGCAAAGTCGTTGCTTTAAGAGACGCTGCTTTCAGCAAAAAAGTTGAAGAGTTTGTAAATACAAACGCTGGTGAAGGCAAAGTGATCGTTGTTGAACTGGGGGCTGGTTTGGATAGTAGATTAGAAATGTACCGTAATGATTCGCGAGTGCTTGGATTGAGTATGGATTTAAAACAAACACGTAAAATCAGAAAGCGATTATTTGACGAACAAAATGTTAGCAAAGAAGTTGATGCGTCGGGGCCTAATCTTTTTGTGTCTGATCGAGATATTCGTAATTTTGATACGGTTATCCAAGACATCGAAACCATTGCAAAGTTGCATAAACTTAATGCTCAAAAGACCCCTGTATTTTTTACAGCAGCTGGCTTATTTCCATATTTTTCAACAGAAGAAATTTGGAAGATTCTTGAAACCATCCACCGAAAATTTGAGAGTTACGAAATAGCGTTTGAAGAATTTACTCCTCGATTGATCGAAAAAATTCGACGAAACACGGACGTGAGCAAAACAGGGGCTACTGTGTCAGGGACCCTTTCGCCGAATGCTGTGGGCAATATTGAAAAAAAATTGTCGGGTTCATCAGCGGAAGAATTGATCTATGCCACTTATCCTACTTATTGGAATGAAGAAGAAAAACGCCAATGGCGTGAACTTTGTGAATGTAAAAACGGTGAGGAAATCTCTGAGCATTCTTCAAGAATCGTTCATGTAAGAAAACCATAAACGATAGCAACTGTATCGTCATTCTCGCTTCGGTGTGTATCCAGTGAATGTGGCAAATTTTCTTTCAATATCTTCTGGATCCTTAGCCTGCGCGGGGATGACTTTGGGTTGCTACCATAGAAATACGATTTTTTCCATTAACCCTTAAAAATTTAAAGACTCGAAAAATAGGATGAGTCAGCCGTAAGCCGGGTTCTGTCTAGAACGGTCATTTATCTGGGCGTTGTGTCACCACAACGCTCAAGCGACCAACCCGAATTCAGCGCGGGCAGCGCCATTGAATTCCTATTCGGTCTTGCTTCAAGTGGGGTTTACCTTGCCGCTCGTTGTTACCAAGAGCGCGGTGCGCTCTTACCGCACCATTTCACCCTTACCTTCTGCTTTCGCAGAGTGGCGGTATTTTTTCTGTTGCACTTTCCGTAGGCTCGCGCCCCCCAGACGTTATCTGGCACTTTGCCCTATGAAGCCCGGACTTTCCTCCAATCTCTAAAAGAGATCAGCGACCGTTTGGCTGACTCGTGGTAAAACTTAGCAAGTTTTCTGGTGGATAGCGAATACACTTGGCAGAAAATTTAGTAATTGTATTACGTTCTATCTGTATCGAATTCAATGTTATTTAAATCTTAATATGTAGTGGTTTATATGAAGATTAGTAAAGAAGAAGTAGCCGCGGTGATCCAACTGCCTGCGCCAAAACGTTACGATTATTTTGTTAAACGAGTGGTGGGTTTTGGAAAAGTGTGGGGGCTGTATCAAGAAGGCAAGGGTTGGGAGCTGTCTGAAACAAATGATGGAAACTCTGTTTTTCTACTTTGGCCGGCTAAAGAATATGCGGAACTTTGCATAGGTGAAGGCAGGGAGAACAGCGAACCGAAAGCAATTGAGTTACATGACTTATTGAATGATTTGATTCCGCATTTAAGAAAACAGGGATTATTTCCCGGTGTTTTTTTCGTACCTCATGTTGGCAGTGTCAACATTGATCTCGATGATTTAGAGCAAGATTTGAGAACAGAGATTTCATTTTATGACTGCGGTTGGGTTAGGAAAGAGATGAATCAAAGTCATGTGAACACTTGTTTGAAAACACAGAACACTAATGATCAAAGATCATCTGTTTTTACAGCAGAAAGCTTGGAATCAGCCGCGCATTTGCCTGCGCCAAAACGTTACAGTTTTTTTGTTAAATGGATGGTTGGGGCCGGTAAAGTGTGGGGTTTATATCGTGAGGGTTGGGCGACGGTTGAAGGGAGAGATGGACGATTAATTTTTCCATTTTGGCTTGACGAAAAATATGCAGAGCTCTGTGCGAATCAACAATGGGGCCAATATAAACCACGGGCAATTACATTAGAGGATGTGTTGGATGAATTCCTTCCAACGTTAAGAGAAAAAAGAAATTTAATTGGGATGTTTTTTGTGCCTGAAACGAAAGGAATCACAGCCTCATTAGACGATTTTGAAAGTGATCTGAGAGAAGAACATTCATTTTATGAATCTGGTTGGATTAGAAAGACGCTCGATCAGGGGAATGAATACGAACGTGAAAATGTTCAGTCGATTCAACTTCAGAAATCTTTAGCTCGGTGGCAAGAGGGGCAACAAGGCATTGAGGATCTGCTGCAATTATCCTCAGATGAATGTTATGACTTGTTTATTACAGAAGCTGTGCAAAATAAAAAAGTTTGGGGCTTATATGAGAAAGGAAATGACGAAGAGGAAGGCGGGTGGGTAATGTCGAAGGTTGTTGACACTGGTCAAGCAACTTTTCCGCTTTGGTCCGCAAGAAAATATGCAAAAGCGTGTGCGCGAGGAGATTGGGTGAACGCTCAACCAACAGCTATATCGCTTCGAGAAGTGTTGGATAGCCTTATTCCTTATTTGAGAAAAGAGGGTATCAAGCCTGGCGTTTCTTTTATCCTTGAAAAAGGAAGTGTCAGAACGACAGTTGATGAAGTCGAACATGATTTAAGAAAAGAGCTTTCAAAAACTGAAAAACCCGATGCGGGTGACGAATGATTGTATATAAACTTTCTGGAGGGGCTCTTACCTTTTTTCTGGATCTTTACCGAAGCTAAGAATGAGATGGGGTATTGCTACTTTTTTTGTACGTTTTTTGCGTTTTATAAAGGCTGCAATTATCATTCGCCCCTTTTTTCACGGACAGGCTCCTTGCTTGTATGAAGGTTAAAATAAGAAGAACAAAATCATTTGCTCCTTACCGCGCAATTATTTTTGGTCACAGTTTTCTGTCTTTTTGTTTTCATACTTTCTAATTTTTTCAGAGGAATATTTCATGAGTTCTCGTCAACCCTCAGTTGTTTCTAAGAAAGACACTCTTGAGGCGCAACAATCACTTCCTGAGTTTACAGTTAAAGGCGTGGTCCTTTCTGTTCTTCTCATTGTTTTATTAACTGCTTCGGATGCTTTTTTAGGGTTGAAAGTTGGAACAACGATTTCAGCGGCTATTCCAGCGGTTGTATTAAGCATGGGAATTTTTCGTTTTTTCGGCCAGCAAAATCCATTGGAAATTAATGTGGTACAGACCGCAGCTTCAGTCGCGGAAGGAATCGCCGCCGGAATTATCTTCACTTTGCCGGCATTATTGATTCTGCACTTTTGGACAAAGTTTAATTATTTAGAAACGGTGGGTATTGCAGCTCTTGGAGGCATTTTAGGGGTTTTATTTAGCATTCCTCTTCGACGCGCTTTGTTGGCGGATAAAACATTACAGTTTCCAGAAGGCACTGCTGTTGGTCATGTCATGAAAGCAGGGGCAGATCAAAAAACATCTTTGAAGCCTTTGTTAGCTGGCGGCGGTATTGGTGCTTTGATCAGTTTGTTTCAAACTGGTTTTGGTATCTTGGCCAATAGCTATTATGCATGGTTCATTCGTGGACGTTTGTTGTTTGGTGGTGGCATTGGTTTTTCGCCGGCTGTGATCGCTGCAGGTTTTATTTGTGGTGTGAATGTTGCTATCTCGTTGTTAGTTGGAATCTTGATTGGTTGGGTGTTTGGTATTCCGATTTTGTCTCTACATTACGGAATTCCATTGGTCGGTCACGCAGCCGATACCGCGAATCAGTTTTGGTTAGATTACGTGCGTTACATTGGTGTTGGCACGATGCTAATCGGCGGTGTATGGACGCTGATTGTCTTAGTTCAGCCTGTCACGCAAGGCATTGTTGCTTCTTTTGAATCTTTAAAAGAAATCAGAGCGGGGCGAGGCCATCTCATTAGTCGTACCGATCGTGATATTCCGATTCACTATATGTTATGGGGCATCTTGCTTCTTTTGCTTTTAATTGCGGCTCAATTTTTTGTAGAGTTGAACCCTGCAGTTATTCAGATTTCTTCTGCTATGCATCTCACGATTACGGTGATGACTGTCGTGTATGTGTTGATTGCTGGGTTTGTATTCTCTTCAGTATCTGCTTATTTCGCAGGGTTGGTTGGCTCTACTAACAGTCCAGGCTCAGGACTAATGATCGCAGCAGAATTGATTTTTGCATTCATGTTATTGCTGCTGCTTCAGCATCAAATTCATTTCAATTTAGAGCCTGCAAAAGCAACCTATATGGCTTCTTTCGTAGTCATTGTGTGCGCTTTAGTTGGATCGGGTGTCATCATGGCAAATGAATCCGTACAAGGATTGAAAGCAGGACAAATTATCGGAGGCACTCCTTGGAAGCAGCAATTGACTTTGGTTGTTGGTGTTGTGATTGCGGCGATGGTTATTCCATTGATCTTGAATCTTTTATACAACGCATACGGTATTGGCGGTGTTTTCCCTCATCCAGGTATGCCGAAAGCGCAAATGTTAGCGGCTCCGCAAGCAGGCTTAATGGCTGCTGTTGCACAAGGTGTTTTCAGTCATCAGTTGCCTTGGAACATGGTGTTGATTGGTATGGGGATTGCTATCGTTTGTATCTTTATTGATGAGTTTGCAAAGAGATCCTATGGCTTGAGGTTGCCTGTACTTGCGATCGGGTTAGGCATCTATCTGCCTTTAGAGGCGTCCGCTCCCATCGTGATTGGCGGCATCCTTTCATATATTGCGAAACGATCGGTTTATTACAATTATCGAAAAGTGAAGAAAGAGCATCGTCCGCGTGTGCGAGAAGGTATGAACAATGCCATTTTGTTGGCTTGTGGTTTGGTTGCAGGTTCAACGTTAATGGGCGTTGGTTTAGCTATTCCATTTGCCATCAGAAAAAGTGCAGATGCTTTGAGAATTATGCCGGCGCATCTTGAATCAGTGGCTTCGCTTTTGTCGACGTTCATGGTGATCGCGTTGTGCTATTGGATCTACAAAACAGCATGTCCCGTGAAGAAATATAAATAATGCTAATCACCGTCATTCCCGCGAAAGCTAAGAATCCCCCTCACCGTCATTCCCGCGAAAGCTAAGAATCCCCCTCACCGTCATTCCCGCGAAAGCGGGAATCTAGGAAATAGATATATCAATTTTGGATCGTATGTTTCTCCGTCATTCCCTCGCAGACGGGAATCCAGGAAAGAGACCTGTCAAGTCTGGATCCTTAGCTTTCGCGGGGATGACAGCTAGGGAAGGCTGATTACGTTGCTACGCTCAATTTCTATTCCTTATCCATGATCTATTTTTATGAAACATCCCGCATTTTTATTCTCATAACGACAATAAATAGAACCAAAGTATGAAACCCTATAGACAACAACCCTCTGAAAAAGAAAAAAGAAACCGTGCAGAAATCCGAAAAGTGCAAGCGCTTGCTTTAGCAATAAAAAATAGAGTGCATGTCGGTCATGATTGTAAAGAAGCTGTGTCGAAGATTTCAGAATTGCTTCAAAAAGAACCTTTAGGATACCGAGCCGTTGTTCAAGTATTAGGAGATCTATTACAAATCAAAGAATCGAAAAAGGTAGCGCTTCGTCTATTGAAAGAAACTGTACGAGCAGGGCATTTATCGCAAGCGGCTCGTATTGTTGATGAACTTTCCAAGGAGGAAAAAACGCCTCGCATTGTTACTATAGATACGACAGGCAAGTTAGAAACTATTGATCCGAAGTCAGACCATAATGTTGTAAAAGCGCTTCGATCTTTGGGGGGCGGCCTCTAAAGGTTTTGAACAATTCCATTGCGTCTTCTGCTCCACCTTTTTCTAGAATTGTTTTTCGGAATCGTTCTCCTATTTGATGGTTGATGACTCCGTGTTCCTGAAATGATTGAAAGGCATCGCACGACAGCACTTCTGCCCATAAATAACTGTAATAACCTGCTGCGTATCCTCCTTGAAAGATGTGCGAGAAAGTGTGTTGAAAACGGTTATAAGGCGGAGCAGGGATAAGAGCGGTGTCTTTGCGAATTGTGTTCAATATTTTTTGAATGTTTGGAGTTTCTTGAAAATGGATTTTGAAATCCAATAGTCCAAATTCAATTTGTCGAAGTAAAAACATTCCCGCATGAAAATTTTTCGCTTTAATTAAACGGTTTAATAGTTCTTCAGGTAACGGAAGCTTTGTTTTGTGGTGTGAAGAAATTTGTTGAATTACGGCTTTTTCCCAACAGAAGTTTTCTAAAAATTGGCTTGGGAATTCGACAGCATCCCATTCCACTCCGTTTGTACCCGATAGGTCCGGGACTTCCACCTTCGATAAAAGATGATGCAAGCAGTGCCCAAACTCGTGAAAAAGGGTGACGACTTCGTCGTGTGTTAGTAGCGCCGGTTGTTTGTTGACGGATGCATTGAAATTACAGACGAGAAAGGCAATAGGTGTTTGAATCTGTCCGTTCGGTAATCGACAGTGTGTACGATAATCGTCCATCCATGCGCCGCTGCGTTTATTTTTTCTGGCGTACATATCTGTATAAAAAGATCCAATCAGTTTTTTATTCGTATCTTGAATTTCGAAATAGCGAACACTCGCGTGCCAGGTTTGTGCATTCTTTTTTTCTACGACAACAATTCCGAACAGTTGATTTACGAGTCCAAATAAACCTTTCAGGACATGATCAATAGGAAAATAAGGGCGTAGTTCTTCTTGTGAAAAATCGAAATGAGCTTTTTGGTAAGCCTCGCTGAAATAGGCTGTATCCCATGCCTTTATTTCATTGCAACCGAATTGTTTTTTCGCGAACTCTTTGAGTTGCTCCAGTTCTTTTATTGCAGCAGGTTTTGCTTTTTTTAATAACGATTCTAAAAAATGAAAAACCGTTTGAGGTTTGTCAGCCATTTTGGTGGCCAATGAATATTCATCGTAATTTTCAAAACCGACCAGTTGAGCCATTTGACGGCGCACATTCAAGACCTCATTCATAATGCCGGTGTTGTCATATTTTTTTGAACTTTGAGTTTGGTCAGAGGCCCGAGTGGTATAAGCGTGATACATCTTTTCTCGAATAGAGCGATCAGAAACATAAGTCATGACCGCGTAATAAATCGGAAAATCGAGCGTGAGCACGCATCCCTTTTGTTTGCGTAATTTTGCTTGGTGTTGTGTTTGTTGAAAAATCGGTTCTGGTAGTTCTTTGAGATGATCCGGGTTCTCAATGGATAGTGTCCACGCTTGTGTTGCATCGAGAACGTTTTCACCGAATTGAGTGCTCAGTTTTTGTAGTTTGTTTTCCAAAGCGGTGAAGCGTTCTTTGTCTTTGGTGCTCAAGGTGACGCCGGCTAATTTGAAATCGCGTAACCAGTGGTGAATGACACGTTGTTGTTCATGATTGAGGCGGGCAAAGCTTTTTGATCGCTCTAAGTCTTGAATCATGTGATACAACGTTTCGTTGTGACTGATTTCCAAAGAATAGGTGACTATTTTTGGTAAGCAGCGGTTGTAAATTTTTCGAAGCATTTTTGAATCTTTGACCGAGTGCAGATGGGTTACTAGCGCCCAAACCTGATTTAATTTTTCATCCATTTTGATGATTGGTTCAGCCACCGTTTTCCAAGAGACATCTTTGACTTTGCACAAGCGTGCCAGTTGTTTTCTATTTTTCAGAAGAATGGCATCGATCGTTGGCTCTATTTCTTTAAGCTGAATTTTTTTAAACGGAGGTAAACGGTGTTTTCGCAGCAATAAATAAGTCATAAAAAGTTCTCCAAATATAAACATTAGCCATGTATTTAAAACGTAGAGACGCGATTTATCGCGTCTCAAAAGATGCAGTCAATATAGAAGTATGGGGTTACACCTATTCTTCTATTTCGCTATGACGCAATTTTTCAAGATTATTTGTTATGTCGATTTGGCCTTGTAATTTTTTGATTTCCTGAATTTTCTTGAGGCGAATCCAATCATTCAATGCCCAATTAATTGCCTCTATGCTGTTTTTCGAAGGGCTATATTGCAAGAGATCTCCTATCGTTTTATTTGAAATGGTCATAGTGATACGCATTATTTTTTCTCCATTTAGAAAACGTCCATCGGATCGACGTCTAGAGACCAGCGGACTTTGTTTTTTAATTTGAGTTGTTCGATGACAGGGATCAATTTGTCGAGGAAGGTTTGTAGTGTTGAGCGTTGAGTCGCTTGAAAAAGCAGTTGCGCTCGATAGTAACGTTTTCGTTTTTGCATAAGCGCAGGAATCGGGCCCCATACCGTAATTCCTTGAGAGAAAGGCTCCCCTTGTTTTTTTACTTCATTTAAAAAGGTTTCTGGCCATTCTTGGTTGATGGCTTCTGAGCGAATCAATGCAAAAAAAGAATAAGGCGGTAATCGAGTTTCTAGACGTTCTGTCAGCAAAAATTCTGCGAAACGTGTGTATCCGTCTTGAGTCAATCGTTGCAGTAATGGGTGATGCGGGTTGTCTGTTTGAATAAAAACTTCACCAGGCTTTTCGGCGCGTCCAGCTCGACCAGAAACTTGTAACAGCAACTGCCCTGTATGTTCTGTTGCACGAAAGTCGGCACTGAAAAAGCCTGCGTCTGCATTAATAATTCCAACCAACGTGACGTTCGGAAAATGATGTCCTTTCGCCACCATTTGCGTTCCCACCAAAATTTGTTTTTGTCCGTTTTGTATCGTTTGCAATAGATTTTCTAGAGCATCTTTTTTGCGTGTCGTGTCGCGATCGATGCGAACGATAGGAATGTTTGCAAAGTGTTTTGAGAGTGTTTTTTCTAGGCGCTCCGTTCCGGTGCCTAAGCTTTGTAATTGTGTGTGGCCACATTTCGGACAAGTGGTGAAGATAGGATGTGTTGCGTCACAGTGATGGCAATGCAGGTGAGGAGGAGCTTGATGAATGGTGAGGTGCGCATCGCACTGTTTGCAGGTTGCGATCCAACCACATTGGGGGCATCGAAGCGTGGGCGCATAGCCTCTTCTATTTAGGAAAAGGAGCACTTGATTGTTTGCGTCTAGATGTTTTTGGATCACAGCAAGTAAGCGTTTAGAGAGCCCGTGTTTTAAAGCGAGATCGTGTGTGTCGATGAAATGATAGTGTGGATGAATCGCATTGCCTGCGCGTTCGGGCAACGTTAATCGTGTGTAACGATGTGTCTGCGCATTGTAAAAACTTTCTAATGAAGGTGTTGCCGAACCTAGAACAATAGGGGTTTTTTCAATGTGAGCTCTCATAACCGCGAGGTCGCGTGCAGAGTAGCGAAAACCTTCTTGTTGTTTGAACGAAGGGTCATGTTCTTCATCGATGATAATCATGCCTAGCGTTTTTGTAGGGACGAACACAGCGGATCGAGTGCCGATAATGATGGGTGCCAACCCTTCTTTTGCAGCTATCCATGCATGCAATCGATTTTTTGGTGTCATTTTTGAGTGGAAACAAGCGATCGGTAGTTGAAAACGATCCTGAAAGCGTTGAATGGTTTGAGGTGTTAAAGAAATTTCTGGGACTAGGACGAGAATTTGTTTTTCTTGTTTTAATAGTTGATCGATTGCTTGGAAATAGACTTCTGTTTTGCCGCTTCCGGTTACGCCGTGCAGTAAAAAACAATGAAATTTCGAGGTGTCTTTTAGAATGCTTTGGACGGCAGAAGCTTGTTCAGGATTGAGCGTGATCTTTGTAGTTGTGGCAGACGGTGTTTCAGAAGCGAGAGTGATTTTTTTAGGCAGTGGTTTTCCTGTTCGTAGTGCAGGCGGTAGTGCATTAAACAAAATATCTCCCAATGAATGGTGATAGTAAGCGCTGGCCCATTCGCACAATTCAAAAATAGAAGGCGTGATGATTTGGGTGGAGTCGATGATTTCGAGAATCGGTTTTAATTTAGAAGTCGGGCATTTTGTTTCGGATGTTAGTTGTATAACGATGCCTACGGTTTCTCGCGTGCCGAACGAAATTTTGACGCGAACGCCTGGTTGTAACAAAGCGGCATCTATGTTCGAGGGAATTAGATAATCAAAGAGTTTGCGCAGAGGGGTTTCAAGAGCAATTCGAGCGATATGAGGCGCATGTTTCATTATTTATGCTCGTTATATGTGGTTACAAATATGCTTATACCTGTGTGCTGACTTTTCGTGAGTTTCGCGCCAAATTTGAAAAGGGCAGGCGCGCCAGCCTGCCCCTACTATTCTATGTCGCCTAATAGATCGCGATATTGTTTGTCTGCAATGAGCTCTTCAACGGCTCTTCTTATACGGAGCTTATTTAGTTTAATGAGATCAATCTGTTCCTGCATTTGTTCAGAATTGTTTGTTAACGGATCGACAATTGTTTGAGATTTATTGGCAAGAGATTTTTTTGAATTCGTTCGCATAATGGCAGCCCTCTAATTCACTAAACGTCCTGTTGAGTTGGTGAACGCCTTAACACGGACGCGCTTTATACACGATTTCGATTTTCCCCGGAAGCAAATTAGAGCCGTAGAGATGTGAGAATAAAGACATTGATTATCGGTGATATGGGCGGTGGGTTAATAGTGACCAGGCGCGGTAGAGTTGTTCAGCGAGAATGATGCGTACAAGTGGGTGGGGAAAGGTGAGAGGAGATAAAGACCATCGACGGCTTGCTTTTTCTATACATTCTGGGGAAAGGCCTTCAGGGCCTCCGATGACCAAATGAATATTGTGTCCGCATGTTTTCCATTGTTTGAGTTCTTCCGCGAATTGAACGGTATCCCATTTTCGCCCGTTTATATCTAGAGCAATAAAAGGTTCTCCTTTTGGGATTGCATCCAATATTTTTTGCCCTTCCGTGTAAAGAATCTTTTTGATATCGGAATTTTTTGTTCTTTTTTCAGCAGGGATTTCAACGAGTTTTAATGCGCATTCAGGCGGCATGCGTTTTGCATATTCTTGATAGCCGTCGTTTACCCAAGCGGGCATTTTTGTGCCTATGGCGATTAGTCGGATGTGCATGCTGCTTTTTCTTCACCCCAAAGTTTTTCCAGTTCATAAAATTCACGCGTTTCTGGCTGCATGATGTGGACGATGACGTCTCCAAAATCGACGATGACCCATTCACCAGTATTTTGACCTTCAGTACGCAGCGGCCTGATTCCTTTAGCTTTTAAGTTTTCAACCAAATGCTCTGAGATAGCGAGTGTATGGCGGGTGGAGCGCCCGGAAGCAATCACCATAAAATCTGTGAGGGTGGTGCAATGACGGACGTCTAAAGAAATGATGTTTTCCGCTTTTAATTCTTCGAGTTCGTGCAGGATTTTTTGTTCCAATGTTTCTGTCATTTTTGAGCCGCTAATAAATAAAAAAGGAGCCGGAATATACAGCAATTTGTTTCTCATCGTTATTCTGATCAAGGTTTATCCTGCTGTGAGTTGCCGTCAAATTGAATTTTCACTATGCCGTGTAATAATGCGCGCCTTTTGATTTTTCCACGCAATGACATAGGGGCGATCTATGACAACTTACTCGACCAATGAATTTAAAAATGGGCTGAAAGTGATGCTCGATAATGATCCTTGTATGATTCTTGAAAATGAATTTGTGAAGCCAGGAAAAGGGCAAGCGTTTAATCGTGTCAAATTGCGTAATTTGAAAAATGGGCGCGTCATTGAACGTACGTTTAAATCAGGAGAGTCCATCGAAGGGGCTGATGTTGTTGAATTGGAAGCGCAGTATTTATATGGCGATGGAACAAGTTGGCATTTCATGGATCAAGTGAATTATGAGCAGTATGAAGTCTCCGAAGCGATTGTTGCCGATGCGAAACAATGGTTGAAAGAAGAGGACATTTGCACATTGGTTTTGTGGAACGGACAGCCGCTTTCTGTAACCCCTCCTATTTTTGTGACGTTGAAAATTGTAGAGACAGATCCTGGTTTGCGTGGAGATACTTCAGGGGGCGGCGGTAAGCCAGCAACCTTGGAGACCGGGGCTGTGGTACGTGTTCCGTTGTTTGTTCAAATTGGTGATGTGTTGAAAGTAGATACGCGTACAGGTGAGTATGTGAAAAGAGTCGACGCCTAAATGCAACGTGATTGGCAACCGACTGCTCCGATAAATAATCTAGCTAAGCGAGCAGACATTCTTTCTAAAATTAGGTCTTTTTTTTCTGAACGGGGGGTGTTGGAAGTAGATACCCCTGTTCTTTCAAGAGCCGCAACGACTGATCCTTTTTTGCATAGCATTGAAGCGCGTACTCATGCGGTTGATGGGGCTAAAGAAGAAACACTTTATCTTCAAACGTCTCCTGAATTTGCGATGAAGCGTTTGCTCGCAGCAGGAAGTGGTTCGATCTATCAAATCTGCAAATCATTTCGGGACGGTGAATTGGGGAGACACCACCATCCGGAATTTACGATGCTGGAGTGGTATCGATTGGGTTTTGACCATCATGCATTGATGGATGAAATGGATGATCTGTTGCAGTTTGTTTTACCTTTCAAACGCGCACGTCGTTTTTCTTATCAGGCTGTTTTTCAGAAGATATTAGGAATTGATCCACATACGGTTTCGCTTGAAGCGTTGCAGCAAGCGGTAGAAGCGCAGCAAATTTCGGTGAGTGATGCTGTTGATCGCACTGATCAGGATGTTTATTTGCAGTTGTTAATGAGCGAAGTGATTGAACCGCAATTAACGGGCGTTGTTTTTATTTATGACTATCCGGTTTCTCAAGCAGCGTTGTCACAAATTCGAGAAGGAGCCCCTTCTGTAGCAGAGCGGTTTGAGGTCTATATCGATGGGGTGGAATTAGCGAACGGTTTTCATGAATTGGCAGATGCGAACGAACAAAGAAAACGTTTTGAAAGCGATTTGGAGAAACGCAAACAGTGCGGTTATCCGATCGTGCCGATGGATGAATTATTCCTTGCAAGCCTCGCGCACGGGTTTCCAGAATGCGCCGGCGTCGCGTTAGGCATCGATCGTTTGGTGATGATTGCTTTAAGTGAAAAGCACATTGAGAAGGTTATTTCTTTTTGGGACAGGGTGTGATTTATCCTTGTCACTTCATCGTCATCCCCGCGAAAACACTTCATCGTCATCCCCGCGAAAGCTAAGGATCCAGTTGCGTTATTAAATATTCTGGATTCCCGCCGAAGCTAAGAATGACAGGTTTGTAATCATTCAACCGTAACGGATTTAGCTAGATTTCGGGGTTGATCGACGTCGGTGCCTTTCAATAACGCGACGTAATAAGACAACAATTGCAGAGGAATCGTGTAGATAATTGGCGCAATCATTTTGTCTACTGCAGGCATTTCAATATTGGTGATTTGCTCTTCTTTTTCGATGCCGGACGCGCTGTCTGAAAAGATAATCAACTGTCCGCCGCGTGCTTGAACTTCCTTTAAATTCGATTTCAATTTTTCTAATAGATGATTGTTTGGTGCAACCGCGATGACAGGCATCTCTTCGTCAATCAGTGCCAAAGGCCCGTGTTTTAGCTCTCCTGCAGGATAAGCTTCTGCATGGATGTAAGAGATTTCTTTTAATTTCAGCGCGCCTTCACATGCGATGGGATATTCCGATCCGCGACCTAAAAATAAAGCATGATCCTTATGCATAAACGTTTCAGCCAAAGTTTTGATTTGTGGGCTTAGCGTAAGCGCTTTTCGAATCAACTGTGGAAGCGATTTGAGTAATTGTAAGAAACGTTGTTGTTCTTTTGCGGATTGATGTCGTTCGGAGAAAACTAAGACCAACATCAATAATCCAATTAATTGTGCGGTGAAGGCTTTTGTAGAAGCGACACCGATTTCTTTTCCTGCTCGTGTAATGAAGATCAACTCAGATTCTCTAACGAGAGAGCTTTCTGGGACGTTGCAGATAGTTAGGGTGGATAAATAGCCCAACTCTTTTGCTTGCCTGAGCGCTGCTAATGTATCGGCTGTCTCTCCTGATTGTGAGATGGTGACAAACAAGGTGTTCGGTTCAATGATTTTTTTTCGATAACGAAATTCGCTCGCAATATCGACGTCGCATGGAATGCCTGCATATTCCTCAAACCAATGACGTGCGACGAGTCCTGCATGGTAGCTGGAACCGCAAGCAACGATTTGAATACGCTTCGTTTGTTCAAATAACTTCGGTGCTTGTATGCCAAAACTAGCAGCCAATACTTTGTCCGATGTGATGCGATTTTCTAAAGATGCTTCGACCACTTCCGCCTGTTCAAAAATTTCTTTAAGCATGAAGTGCCGATAGGAGCTTTTATTGACGGCTTCAATGGATGTGTCCGTGGTATGAATCTCTCGGTCCACGGGGCGACTGTTTTTATCGTAAATAATGACGCGATCGCGATAGATGCCAGCAACATCTCCTTCTTCTAAATAAATAAATCGATTAGTGACTGGTAACAGAGCGAGGCTGTCGGAGGCAATGAAATTTTCACCGATGCCCAAACCAATCACTAAAGGACTGCCTAAACGAACGACTGCAATACAGTCTGGATGTTTTGTGCTGATGATGGCTAATGCATATGTGCCTTTGAGTTTGGAAGAGACGGATTGAATGGCCTTTAAAAAATCGGAAGTTTGTTGTAATTCATGATGGACAAGATGCGCGATGGTTTCTGTGTCTGTGTCTGATGCAAACGTATAGCCCGCTTTTTTTAGTTCATCTCTTAAAGGCTTGTAGTTTTCGATAATGCCGTTGTGGACCAGTGCGATTTCATTATTGGATTGATGAGGGTGCGCGTTTGTTTCACAGGGTTTTCCGTGCGTGGCCCAACGCGTGTGAGAGATGCCGATCATTCCTGTGAGCGGTTGCGTTTTGTAAAGGTCACAGAGTTGTTGAACTTTTCCTGCTGCACGTAGGCGGTGTAGTTGATTTTGCGCATCGATAGTCGCAATGCCCGCTGAGTCATAACCCCTATATTCAAGTCGTTTAATTCCTTCTAAAAGAATTTGACCAACTTCACGTTGCGCGATCGCTCCAACAATGCCACACATAAATTTCTTCCTCTGTTCTAAACCAAGAAGCCGCGCAATCTACCAGAATCAAAAGAGGTGTAAAAAAAGGAATATCGAGTTTTTAGAGGTTAGGTTGGGGGTAATCTGAATTTTTTGCATCATCAATAATTTGTAGGTCATTCCCGCGAAGGCGGGAATCCAGCCTCCCTTCTTTTCCGTGCAGGTAGGAATAGAGGGATAAAATTTTCTGGATTCCCGCCTTCGCGGGAATGACGGAAGTTAGGCGCGGGAATGACGGAAGTTAGGCGCGGGAATGACGAAATAGGTTGGTTCAACAGTTCCTTGATATAAAAATGATTGCTGCTATTATTTGGGTATATGCCCATATAGAGAGGATGCGTACTATGTCACCGTTTATGAAAAAACAACGTGTTTGCCGAGCTTTTAATGGCGCGACTTATTTCAAGCCCTCGGGGGTGCCGTTGTCTGCTTTAGAAGTGAATGCATTAGCACTCGACGAATTAGAGGCGATGTATTTATGTGATTACGAAGGGCTGCATCAGTCTGCTGCGGCAGAAAAGATGGGAATCTCTTCCAGCACGTTACAGCGATTGTTGTATGCCGGTCGCAAGAAAGCGGTAGATGCTCTTTATCATTCGAAAGCGATTGAGCTTACAAAACACGATCAGATCTTGCAGGAGCGATGTCACCGACGTCGTAGGGGTAAGGGGAAATTTTTAACTGAAGAGGAGGTATGAAATGCCAAGAAGAGACGGTACCGGTCCAAATGGACAAGGTCCTATGACCGGAAGAGGGTGTGGAAATTGCAGAGGCGAAAGAAAAGAACGTTTTTGTGGAACCAGAAATGGTTTTGGAAGAAATGTTCGAGCCCGTTGTCGAGGCTTCTTTCGTCGCTTATTTGCACGACAAAATCATCAATAATCAAAGGAGAAACGTTATGAAAATTGCTATTGCAGCTCAAGGGGATCATCTCGATGCGGAAGTTGATTCGCATTTTGGACGATGTGCCTTTTTTATTATTTACGACACAGAGACAAAGGCCTTTAAAGCCATTAAAAATCCAAATGTCACAGCACAAAGTGGAGCCGGTATTAACTCGGTGACGTTGATTGAAAGGGAGGGCGTTAAAAAAATATTGGCAGGAAATTTTGGGCCTAAAGCTGAGCGCACTTTATCTAGTTCTGATATTGAGATTGTGAGAGATGTCGCAGGAACTGTGAAAGATGCTATCCAATTGGTTACGAAATGATTGTTTCAATTGCGAGCGGAAAAGGTGGAACTGGCAAAACGATGGTGGCTGTCAGTTTCGCTTTGTCTTTGATTGGGGTTGTTCCTAAAGAAATTCAGTTATTGGATTGTGATGTAGAAGAACCTAATGCACGTCTTTTTATTCAATCGCTAGATGCGCAAAAAAAAACAGTGACGGTTCCTGTTCCTGTTATTGATGCTTCGCTTTGTAACTTATGCGGCCGGTGTGCAGAGGTTTGTGTTTATAACGCAATTGCAGTGACTCAGAAAAAAGCGTTGGTTTTTCCAGAGCTTTGTAAATCGTGCGGGGCTTGTAGTTATTTATGTCCACAAAAAGCGATTACAGAAAAAGAGAAAAAAGTGGGTTCCGTTGAAGAAGCGAAAGGAAGCGGTATTGCTTTGGTGAGTGGAAAATTAGAGATAGGCGAAATAGATGCTGTTTCGGTTATCAAAGCTGTGAAAAAACGCGTCGATCCACAGAAGATTAATGTGATTGATTCTCCTCCGGGGACTTCTTGTCCTGTCCTTGAAACGTTACAAGAAAGTGATTTTTGTATTTTGGTGACAGAGCCAACGCCCTTTGGTTTGAATGATTTGAAATTGGCGGTGGAGACGTTGAGAAAATTACAGATTCCTTTTGGGGTGATTATTAATCGTTGTGATTTAGGCAGTGATTGTGTTGAAGCGTATTGCGAGCAGGAGAGTATTTCCGTTTTATTGAAGATTCCTTTCAAGAGAGAGATCGCTAATGCTTATTCGCGAGGCATTCCTTTTGTCGAGGTTGCTCCTGAATATAGAAAAAGGTTCCAAACTGTTTTTCAAAATATTGTTAAGGAGCTTCCATGAAGAAAATAGTGGTGATTAGCGGAAAAGGAGGCACCGGCAAAACCATGGTGACAGGGGCGCTTTCTGATTTGATGGGAAAGAAAGTGATTGTGGATTGCGATGTTGATGCCGCTAATTTGCATCTGTTGTTAAAGCCTCGTTTAAAGGAGCGATATGCATTTGTCGGAGGGAAGAAAGCTTCTATCGATAAAAGTTTGTGTACGCAATGTGGGTTGTGTCATTCGTTGTGTCGATTTGATGCAGTGAAATTAGATGGAAATGCTTTTTCAATAGACTCATTAAATTGTGAAGGGTGTGGGTTATGTTTTCATGCTTGTCCTTTGCATGCGATTACGATGAAAGATCATGTTGATGGCGAGTGGTTTATTTCAGAAACCGTTTACGGTTCTTTTGTGCATGCAAAGCTAGGCATTGGGGAAGGTAATTCCGGCAAGTTAGTGAGTTTGATTCGACAAAAAGCGGAAGAGATTGCGGTTCAAGAAAAAGCAGATTGGTTGCTGATTGATGGTTCGCCAGGGATTGGGTGCCCTGTCATTGCAGCAACGGTGAATACGGATTTAGCGATTGTTGTGACTGAACCCACCCTTTCGGGAATACATGATTTTCAACGGGTTTTTAAATTACTAGAGCAGTTAAAGATTTCTGTGAAAGTGATCATCAATAAATACGACCTGAATACTGAAAATGCTCAGAAAATAGAAAAGTTTTGTTCATCTAAGCAGTTAGGGAGAGTTCTTAAATTGCCGTATGCAAAAGAAGTTCCGTTAGCGATTATGCATGGAATACCAATTACTCAGTATGCATCTGATAGTCCAGTTGTACGTGCGTTGCATAATTTTGTGGTGAATGAAATTTAATTTATGTCTTTTTTGTTGCGCGATTTAATCGATCTTGTACAGCACGCCATTTTGGGGTTTGAGGGACGTCTTCGACGATGATGAGATCAACCTTTAGCAAATCTGCGAATCGTAATTGTTGGTAAAGAATGCGCGCGTAATTTTCGGGATCCTTTGGCATGACGATGAGTTGTGGATGAGACACTGCTGATATTTTTTTTCTTGCTAAGACGGCGCATGTTTTTCCTTTGTTTCTTGTTTCTTTGATTTTCTTTTCTAAAGCACGTGTATGAATTCTTATTGCGGGAGTGTTGGGGGCGTAATGAGACGACAGGCTGCCGGACACTCGTGGTGCTTGAGTCTTCTGTGTTGTTTTGTGGTAAATCACCGGTTTATGGATGACGTTGGAGATCTGTTTGGCGCTGATAGCGCCGGGTCGCAGAATGCGAATAGGCGTTGATGTGAGATCTACAATCGTAGATTCAACTCCGATGATGCAAGGGCCTCCATCGATGATGAGATCTACCTGTTTCCCCAAATCTTTTTTGACGTGCTCCGCTGTTGTGGGGCTGATGTGACCAAAACGATTTGCAGAAGGAGCGGCTAATCCGCCTTTAAATAATTTTAAAATTTGTTGGGTGATGGGGTGGTTTGGAGAACGTATGGCTACTGTGTTTTGTCCGCCTGTCACAATGCTTGGAACAGAAGGTGCTTTGTTGAGCACCATGGTGAGTGGGCCAGGCCAAAAAGCTTCAGCGAGTTGATAAGCGATGTTTGGAATATGAATAGCCCATGTGGCGAGGGATGCGCTGTCTGCAATGTGCACGATGAGTGGGTGATTGCTCGGGCGTCCTTTGGCTTTGAATATTTTTTCAACGGCCTTGGGGTTGCTGGCGTCTGCTGCAAGGCCATAGACTGTTTCTGTTGGAATGGCGACTAACTTCCCTTCTTTTAATAGTTGGACGGCTTTTAAGATGGCGACTGTATTCATAGTATTTTAAAGCGTTAAATTTTGCCCGTGTTGGGCTTTTTCAGCATAATGACGCGCTATTTTACTCATGACAATTAGGAACAAAACAAATGTCACATCGACCTCATTTACGCATTGTTTCAGGCATGCGGCCGACAGGCGCTTTACATTTAGGCCATTTGCATGGGGTTTTGAAGAATTGGGTGCATTTACAGAATAGTTATGACTGTTTCTTTTTTGTTGCTGATTTGCATGCGTTGACGACGGAATATGCAGATCCTTCTGTGATTCGGAATGCTCAACGAGAGATGGTGATTGATTGGTTGGCCGCAGGGATTAATCCGGATTTGGCGCATGTTTTTGTTCAGTCGCATGTGCCAGAAGTGTGTGAGCTGGGTTTTTTGTTGTCGATGTTGACGCCATTGAGTTGGTTGGAGCGTGTTCCTACGTATAAAGATCAGCAGCAAAAGTTAAAGAATAAAGATTTAACGACGTATGGTTTTTTGGGTTATCCGCTTTTTATGGCTGCAGATATTCTTTTGTATAAAGCTGCATTTGTGCCTGTGGGAGAAGATCAAATTCCTCATGTGGAATTGGTTCGAGAAATTGCTCGTCGGTTTAATCATTTTTATGGGCGCGATAAACATTATGCAGACCAAATGCAGAAAGCGTTGAATAGATTAAATCAGGAGCATCGAAAAACTTATCAGGCGTTGGTGAAGTCATTTCAAGAGAAGGGTGATCGAGAAGTGATTCAGCGAGTAGACAGTGTGTTGAATCAAGATGGGCTTTCAAAAGTGGATAAGGAATTTTTATCGGGATACGTGGAAGGAAAAGGGCGTTTGATTCTGACGGAGCCAGAAGTGATGTTGACGAAAACCCCTATATTTCCAGGGTTAGACGGACAAAAGATGTCGAAGTCTTATCACAATGCGATTGCGTTACGAGATGATGCAAAAACAGTAGAGCAAAAGATTTATAAGATGCCGACTGATCCTGCGCGAGTGCGTCGCACAGATCCTGGGGATCCTGAGAAATGTCCGGTGTGGAAATATCATCAAATTTATTCTGATGCAGAGAGGCAAGAGTGGGTACAGAAGGGATGTCGTTCTGCAGGGATTGGTTGTTTAGAGTGTAAAAAGCCGCTCGCGGATTGTATTAATCAAGAGTTAGAACCTATTCGTGAACAGGCGTTTGTCTTTATGGAGCAGCCGAGCCGAGTCGATGAAGTTCTTCATGAAGGACAGAAGAAAGCAAAACGGGTTGCTAGTGAAACGTTGGCGGAAGTAAAGGAAGTGATGGGGTTGTAGTCGATTTAAAAGAGAATTATTTGAACATCGTAAACAAGGATTGAAGGAAGGTATTTATCGAAATGGCTCGTCGGCCTTCGGCCTCCTGCGCTTTATTTCCGATGAATACCTTCCTTCAATCCTTGTTTTTTGCATGAAGTTTATGGATTGCTTTTGCGGAGATTAGTGAAGTATGACAACAGAAAATACAGCAGTGTCAGCAGAAGCAGGAAAACAAATTCGTGTTCTTGTAAAAGGCGAGCAATTTTTTAAATGGCCGCAAGATCTTTATATTCCACCCGATGCTTTGGAAGTCTTTTTAGAAGCGTTTGAGGGGCCTTTGGATCTGCTTTTGTATCTTATTAAGAAACAAAATATCGATATTTTAGACATTCCTGTTGCCGAGATTACGCGGCAGTACATGAGTTATATCCAGTTAATGAAAGGGTTGAAGTGGGAGTTGGCTGCAGAGTATTTGGTGATGGCGGCTATGTTGGCGGAAATTAAATCACGCATGTTGTTGCCAAAGTCTCCAGAGGTGCTCGAAGAGGATGATCCTAGAGCTGATTTGGTAAGGCGGTTGCAGGAATATGAGCGGTATAAGTTAGCAGCGGAATCATTGGATGAGTTACCAAGAAAAGGGCGCGATTTATTTGATGTGTGTGTGCATGCTCTTGATCGAACGGTGAATCGTCCGCTGCCAGATGTTGAGATCGATGAATTGGTGGCTGCGTTTCAAGAAGTGTTGAGAAAAGCAGCGCTGGTGAAGCATCATCATGTGCAGTTAGACACACTGTCTGTGCGCGAACAGATGGTTAATATCTTGTCGAAAATTAGTTCGAAGGGGTTCCTTCATTTTTCAGATTGTTTCGACTTAAACGAAGGGCGTTTAGGTGTGGTGGTGAGTTTTATTGCAATTTTAGAACTGGTTCGTGAATCGATGATTGATGTTGTGCAAGCCGAATTGTTTGCACCTATTTATATTAGGGCGAGAAAAGATGACTGATGAAATAAATTTGGAATTGATTATTGAAGGGGCGTTGTTTGCTGCTGGTGAGCCGTTGTCGATTGATCGATTAGAGAGTTTGTTTAAAAAAGAAGAACAAGTAGATCGAAAGGCGATGCGCGCTGCTTTGGAGAAGTTGAGTGATGCATATATGGAACGAGGCATCGAGTTAAAGGAATTCGCAAGCGGCTATCAATTTCAGGTAAAACCAGAGTTGGCACCATGGATGATGCGATTGTGGGAAGATAAACCTATTCGTTATTCGCGAGCTTTGTTAGAGACATTGGCTTTAATTGCATATCGACAGCCGATTACTCGTGGAGAAATAGAATCTATTCGAGGAGTGTCTTTGAGTACGACTTTATTTCGTTCTCTTTTAGATAGGGAGTGGGTTAAGGTTGTTGGTTATAGAGATGTTCCTGGTCGTCCCGGTTTGTATGCCACTACGAAGAAGTTTTTAGATTATTTTGGGTTAAAAAATTTAGGTGATTTGCCTGCTTTACCGCCGGTTCAAAATTTGGAAGCAATCGCACAGAAATTCGAAGAAGACATTATGAAAAAAGCTTCAGAACAGAATGAGCAGGATGTGAATGAAACTGAACAAGAGTCATAGTATGAATTTGTCAAAAGAGAAAAGATTAATGCAAACAGAAAAAATACAAAAAGTGTTAGCTGCGTTGGGTTTGGGCTCTCGTAGGCAGATAGAGGGATGGATTGCTGATGGTAGGGTGGTTGTTAATGGGAAAGTAGCTACTGTGGGTGATAGAGTTTCTGCGCAAGATTCTATAAAGCTGGACGGTCGTACGATCACACGTTCGAAGAAACAACTCTTTAAAACAAGAGTTTTGTTGTATCACAAGCCCATTAGTGAAATTTGCACGCGCCATGATCCTGAAGGTCGTCCGACAGTGTTTGATCATCTTCCTCATTTGAGAGAAGGGCGATGGATTCTTGTAGGACGTTTGGATATCAACTCTGTTGGACTTGTGTTGTTCACTAATGACGGCGCTCTTGCTAATCGCTTGATGCATCCATCATCAAAAATAGAAAGAGAGTATGCAGTACGTGTTTTAGGGGAAGTTGATAAAGCAGTGCTGAAGCGATTAGAAGCGGGGGTACAGCTTGAAGATGGTATGGCTCATTTCCAATCCATTCGTGCGATGGGCGGAGAAGAAGGCGCAAACACATGGTATCGCGTTGTATTGTCAGAAGGACGTAAACGTGAAGTAAGAAGGTTGTGGGAATCCCAAGGTATGAAAGTTAATCGCTTAATTAGAGTCCGTTTTGGATCGATCGAATTACCTCGAGATTTGAAACCTGGAAATTTTCTTGAATTAGAAAAAAGAGAGGTAGAGCAGATTTCGAGAATTGGAATTAGTAATAAAAAGTGAATTTGTTATTTATTTTAAGCAAAAAAAAGCCGGTCGAAGACCGGCTTTTTTATAAGACATGTATTAACCGAAGTTATACATAACATCCAAGTTAACCGTATCAGGAATAATCATGAGATTATCTTGATAGTTGGTTGGTTGGACGTGCTCATAAGTACCACGGACGCTGAATTGTCTGTAATTGTACTGAACACCTGCTCCATACTTAAATGCAAAGCTGCTTAAAGCATTGGAGTAGTTGTCGCCATGAGTTGAAGTCACAGCGGGTGTGTTG
>Ga0180009_10000947_pt1 | contig 36835 bp, 44 predicted proteins | sample OS_PC_MetaG_FD_123537 | JGI IMG/M metagenome (GOLD analysis project Ga0180009, IMG submission 123537) | Groundwater microbial communities from the Aspo Hard Rock Laboratory (HRL) deep subsurface site, Sweden - OS_PC_MetaG | ecosystem: Environmental > Aquatic > Deep subsurface > Groundwater... | reverse complement strand
CAAACCAACAAAGGATAAGCAAATAGAACAACTGGGTATTCTTTTCAAGAGGATGTTTAAGCGATTAATGGAAGTTCAAAGACTAAGACCAGGTAAACCATGAGGAAACATTTATACCTAGACGCTTATCTAGATATAGAAACTACCGGTCTGTCCTGCCTGGATGCACCGCGCTTTTGCCAATATGTTTATCAGTGGAAGCGATGCCTCGTTGAAGGCCAGTATCCTCAAAAGAGCGATGGCCTTACCGGAGAAGGTAGGCATTCCCCTGTTTGCCAGTCTCTGTGGCTGGGATGCTGAGAAGATGGACTCGACCCTGGCCCAAATCAGCGTACCGCTACTGATGATACAGAGCACCACCGTGAATGCGAATCTGGAACGCGTTTCTCTCCAGCCGGGAGCCAGCACGCCGTGGATGGAGCTGGTTAAGAATCATGTGCCCCGGGCACAGATAGAAATCATCGGCGATACCGGGCATTTCCCGATGCTGGAAGCACCGGAAGCCGTCAATCAGCTCATTGGTTCATTTTTGGCTTCATCGTAAGCCATGACGGTGTGCAGAAGCACATTGGCGCCAGCGGCTATATATTCCGGCGTCGTATTCTCCAGTTCATTATGGCTGATGCCGTTTTCGCAGGGTATGAATATCATACCCGTCGGTGCTACCCTGGCAATATAGACGGCATCATGGCCGGCCCCGGAAATCATATAGCGGTGACGGTAACCCAGCTTTTCGGCGGCGTTGCGTACATGATTGATGCATTCCCTATCGAACTCCATTGAGGCCACGTTCCAGTTGTTTACAAGCTTGGCTTCTACATCAGCCTCTCTGGCGATGGCATCGACCTTTTCCCTGAGTTCCCGGTCCATCTGGAGCAGTGCGTTGTCATCCGGGTGGCGGATGTCGACGGTGAAGAAGACCGACCCCGGGATTACATTTCTCGAGTTTGGCCTGACGGTAACCAGGCCGACCGTCGAAACGGCTGGAGCGTGGTCCAGGGCGATTCTCTGGATTGCCTCGACCATCCTGGCGCAGGCCACCATGGCGTCGTGGCGAAGGTGCATGGGCGTGCTGCCGGCATGGGCATCCTGCCCGGTTACGGTGACCTCATACCATTTCTGTCCCTGCATGCCGGTGACCACGCCAATCATCTTATTCTCCGCCTCTAGGACCGGCCCCTGCTCGATGTGAAGCTCAAAGTAGGCACCAAGTTTATGGTCGCCGCATTTCTGCCCGCCGCGGTAGCCGATGCGCTCCAGCTCCTCGACGAACTTCTTTCCGTCACGGTCCTCAATGTCATAGGCAAAGTCGCGCTCAAACACACCGGCGAACACCCCGGAGGCCAGCATCGGCGGCGTGAAGCGGGAACCTTCCTCGTTGGTCCAGTCGATCAGCTCCAGGGGGGCAGTGGTGGTGTATCCAGCGTCATTCAGTGTGCGTAACACCTCGAGGCCGCAGAGGACGCCGGCGATGCCGTCGAACTTGCCTCCGGAAGGCTGTGTGTCTAGGTGGCTCCCGATGGCAATCGGCGGCAGCGTATCCATCTTGCCGGGACGCCGGGCAAAGATGCTGCCCATTTCATCAACGTTGACGGTGCACCCGACAGCCTCGCATTGCTTAACAAACCAGTCGCGCACCTGACGGTCAGCATCAGACAGTGTCAGGCGGCAGACACCGCCTTTATCGGTACCACCGAACCTGGCGGTCTCCATAATGGTATTCCACAGTCTTTTCCCGTTAACCTGTAAATTTTTCATAGCCATCTCCAGTATCTAAATGGTCCGCACCCCGCACCAGTCTATGATGAAGGCGGCAAGCACTTTGGTACAATCGAGCAGGGAGTCGATATCCACATACTCGTTCACGCCGTGGATATTTCCGCCGTTCGGGCCAAAAGTGATAGCCGGCATATCGAAGAACGGTGCCAGGCGGGTGTCCAGACCCCACGTAGCCCCGATAATATCGAAATCGGATTGCAGGGTGCTGTCGGCGGACGACTTGAACGCCAGAACAAACGGGTCGTTCGGGTCCTGCCCCCATGGTATAACCTGTTTTTCGCGCCAGATGACTTCCGGCGGGTGCTGGCGCAGCCACTCATCGCTCTCCGCAGCCTTTTTCACCGCTTGCTGAACCTGTTGCTTTACTTCATCCACACTTTCGGCGGGCAGGTGGGACATACGGCACTCAATCTCCGCCCATCCAGGCACGGTAGAAACCCAGTCGCCGGCATGGTAGGTTCCGATGTTCAGGTGGCAGGAGCGGCCGGCGTGTTTTTCGAAAAGGTGATGGCGGTTATCCTGCGCTCGCCGGTCATCAAGTTCAACCAGGGCATCGTAGACGATGTTCATCTTGCCGATGGCATTGACGCCGGTATGCGCCACGCCGGCATGGGCTGACTTCCCGATTACCCTGACCTTACAGAAGAGAATACCGGGATGAGCGATAGTTATCTTCATGTTTGGCTCGGGGATTACAAGCCCGTCGGCGGTGAACCCATCGAGCAGGCAGGCTAACGTACCACCTCCGGCCATCAGTTCTTCCTCAATGACGCTCTGCAGGATTACCGTGCCTTCCGGCTTGAGTCCGTTTTCCAACAAGGCTTTCAGTGCGTAGCAGTTGGCAATCAGCCCCGCCTTCATATCGCAGGCACCACGACCGTACAGTTTGTTCCCCACCGCCCGCCCCTCCCAGGGCGGGAACTCCCATTCGGCAACCGGTTCCGGAGAGACAACGTCGATGTGCCCGTTCAGTACCAGAGACCTGGCCGATGGTTTCCCCTCCAGGACACCGACGATATTGGGGCGTCCGCTGTAATCAAACGAGGATTTGACGTATGCCTTATGGCGGCTGATTTTATCATAATCAGCGTCCCGAGACGTCACCTTCAATCCCAGGTCAGAGTACAGGCGGTGCATGTATTTCTGGGCCTCGCCTTCCTGGCCGGTGATGCTGGGAATCCGGACCAGTTCGCTCAGGGTGCGGACAATTTCACTGCGCTTATTCTCTATATGGCGAAAAATCTTTTTCTTAGTATCGTCCTTTTCGGCCATGCAAGTACCTTCCGCATATTGGTAAAGAATCAAAACTATCACTCACTGTATCAGAAATCAACCTTTGAGGCAATGCGTTGTGGCAATTGCCAGAACCGGTTGTCCGTGATATATTGCTATCAAACGTGATGAGAGAGGAAAACAGTGCTGTTACTGAATCAGAATGACGTAATGAAAGTGCTGGACATGGCAGAATGCATGGAGGTGGTGGAAAAGGCCTTCGTCGAGCTTGCCTCCGGCACCGCGGTTCTGCCCCTCCGCATCAACCTGTTCACGCAGGAAGGTCTGGGGCTGTACATGCCGGCGTATCTCAAAGAGATGGGAGCGCTCGCCTGCAAGGTGGTGACCAGCTACGTAAACAATCCGGCGAAGCACAACCTGCCCACTATCCTTGGGAAAGTGCTGCTTCAGGACCCGGAAACGGGCGACGTTATCTGCATTATGGACGGCGGCTATCTCACCGCGGTCAGGACCGGTGCCGCCAGCGGGGTCGCCACCAGGTATCTTGCCCGCGAAGACCGGGGACAGAAGGTCGGGGTATTCGGTGCCGGGGCGCAGGGCCGGACGCAGCTCTGGGCGATGACGGTCGCCAGAGACATTGCCAAGGCCTATGTGTATGACGTTCATGATGAGGCGGTGAGCCGGTTTATCGCGGAGATGACTTCAAAGCTTCAGATGGATATTGTCAGGGCGAAATCACCCGAGCAGATTCTGGAAGATGCGGATATCATCTGCACTGCCAGCTCCTCGCCCACACCTTTGTTTGACGGGAGTTTGGTGAGAGAGGGGACCCACATCAACGGCGTTGGCAGCCACACCCCCAATGCCCGTGAGCTGGACACAGCCGTCATCAAGCGGTCGAAAATAATCGCCGACTCATCTGACGCCTGCCTGAGAGAGGCGGGCGATATCATGATTCCCATTCAGGAAGGGGCGATTGATAAATCCCACCTGTATGCCGAGCTTGGCGAGGTGATTATCGGGAAGAAGTCGGGTCGGGCCGATGCCCGGGAGATAACCCTGTTCAAGTACAACGGGCTGGCCATTCAGGATGTCGCCGCCGCCAAGCTGGTCTATGACAAAGCGGTGCAGGCAGGCATCGGCACGAACGTTGAATTATAGCCTTATCTTTATCATTAACCTACGCGATAGTGTTCGATGACCTCCTCGTCCAGGTCAACACCCAGTCCGGGCCCCTCCGGCACCTCAACGTAGCCGTCCACCACCGGCATTTTCTGCCTGGTCAGGTCCCAGCGTATCGGCGTCTCCTCAACGCAGTACTCCATGATGAAGGCGCTCTGCCGGGACGCCAGGAAGTGCAGGCCGGCGGCAGAGCCGATGTTATTGGTGTAAAAGTGGTTGACCACCTTCACGCCGTGGTCTTCGGCGAAATCGGCTACGCGGCTGGCCTCGGTCAGGCCCGTGTTCTCCAGGTCTATCTGGATGATGTTGATGCCGCTCCGTTCCATAAAGCTCTGGTGAGAAAATCTGCCCGCCTCGCCTTCGCCGGCGGCGATGGGGATGGGGGAAACGCTGGTCAGTTTCCGGTAGCCATCGACGTTCTCGCGGTTGAGCGGCTCCTCCAGGAAGAGCACGCCATAGTCCTGGAACTGTTGAGCTCTTTTGATGGCGGTATTGGCGTCCCAGCAGCAGCCGGCATCGATGATGAGGTCGTTTTTATCTCCCACGCCCCGTCGCCCCCCTTCCACGAGCTCCAGGTCCAGCTTTTCGCTCTGGCCCATCGGCGTCCAGCCGAACTTCACCGCGGTGAACCCCTCGTCCACCCATCTCTTCCCGATTTCAGCGGTGGTCTTGCCATCGGGGCCGAATAGAATGCTGGCATAGGCGCGCAGTTTCTTGTGAAAGGCGCCGCCAAGGAGCTGATAGACCGGCTGGTTATAGTACTTGCCGGCAATGTCCCAGAGGGCGATGTCGATAGCGGCGATGGCGTGGCAGATGATGCCGCGGCGGCCCAGCCTGATATTGCGGGCCTGAAGCAGGTGGTTGATGGGCTTGATGTCCAGAGGGTTCATGCCGATGATTAACCTGGCCAGTCCGCTGGCACTGGCTCCGCTGAGGGGAGCCTCAATCATGGCTTTCACCACGTGCGGAGAGGAATAAGAGTCGCCGATGCCGACGATTCCCTCATCGGTGTGGACCTTGACCACCACCGCGTCCTGCGCCGATGTATATTTTGCTTCATGGACTTCTTTTTCCGGCAGGCGCAGTTCAATGGCTTCGATTTTGGTTATTTTCATCCGGGTGACCCTCCTCATTTCGGCTGGTGAGTATTTTATTCCCCTGTATTTTCCTTGTCAACGTTTCCGGGGCGACCGTGCTAGTTGACAATACGGAGAGGGAATCTATAAGCTATTATCATGGCAACAGAGAAGATCGGCATCCTGACCGGCGGTGGCGACTGCGCCGGCCTTAATCCAGCGATTAAATGGGTGGTCAAGACCGCCATGGACAAACGGCTGGAATCGGAAAGAGGGGTCCAGTACGAGGTGCTCGGCATCAGGTACGGCTGGAGCGGTCTCATGTTTGAGGCGGGTGCCAGCCTGAAAATGGAGGACTATATCACTCCTCTGGACGAGCAGAAAGTAAGGACCTGGGACAGGTATGGCGGCACCATGCTGGGGACGTCCCGGACCAATCCTTACAATCCAGAGAATGACCGGTCACAACTGGTGCTGGATAACATTAAAAAGCTGGGTCTAAATGCGCTGATCACTATCGGGGGTGACGATACGCTCGGCGTGGCCAATAAGCTGGCGCAGAAAGGTATCAATGTGGTGGGCATTCCCAAGACCATTGATAAAGACCTGGTGGAAACGGACTATACTCTCGGCTTTGAAACCGCGGTGAGCGTAATTACGGAGGAAGTTGACCGACTGAGAACCACGGCGGGGTCGCACCGGAGGATATTTGTGGTGGAAACTATGGGGAGGCATACCGGCTGGCTGGCCCTGGAAGGCGGCGAAGCCTGTGGTGCGTATATCATCTTAATTCCGGAGTGTGATTTTTCCATTGAAAAAGTGAACGAGCTGCTCCTCGAAGGGAGAAAGTCGGGGACAAGATACGAAATCATCCTCGTTGCCGAGGGAGCTAAGCCAATCGGTAGCTCTGAATTCATCAGGCAGAACGGCGTGGACGCTTTTGGACATAAAATGCTGGGCGGTATCGGTGAATTTCTGGCCAGAGAAATCAATAACGGTACCGGGGTCGAGACGCGGTGCGTGGTACTGAGCCACCTGCAACGCGGCGGTGCCCCCTGCGCGTATGACCGGAGAATGGGGCGGTATTTTGGCATTGCTGCGGTTGATTTGATAATGACCGGGGATTTCGGCAGGATGGTATGCTTTAGAAACGGCCAGGTCACCTCCTGCCCGATGGACAGAGTCATAGGTAGGACGAGCTACGTGGGCATCGATAAAGATTATGATATAGAGCGGTACAGCGGGCGGCGGACTATTTTCAGGCACAGCAAGTGAGGTGGGAAAGATGAGTACATCGATAACCGGCGATAGAATTGACGGCCTGGTGGAGCAGGCGGTTTTCGGCGATGAGCAGGCCAGGGAGGAAAGTCGACGGCAGATTCGAGAACTGGCGGCAAGCCAGGGCATTTATCCGGCAAGCATCCAGGGTTTGTATGAGGCTGCCGGGAAGGGAGCTTACCACAACAAGACCGTTCCGGCAATCAATATCCGGGGCATGACCTATCAGGTGGCCCGGGCTGTTTTCCGCGCCGCGCTGAAACACAAGGTCGGCGCCTTTATCTTTGAGCTCGCTCGCTCCGAGATAGGCTATACCAGGCAGAGGCCGGCGGAATATGTTGCCTGTGTGCTGGCGGCGGCCATTAAGGAGGGATATCAGGGCCCCGTTTTCATTCAGGGCGACCATTTTCAGATGAACCGGAAGAGGTACAGCACCGACCCCAAACAGGAAACAGAGACCATCAGGGAGTTAATACGTGAGGCGGTAAATGCCGGCTTTCTCAATATCGATATCGATGCCTCCACCCTGGTTGACCTGGAAAAAGATACTCTGGAACAGCAGCAGGAAGAGAACTGCCGCGTCACTGCGGAGATGACCAGGTTCATCCGCAGTATCGAGCCGGAGGGGGTTACCATCTCCGTCGGAGGTGAAATCGGGGAGGTTGGCAAACAGAACAGCACGGTGGAGGACCTAAGAGCGTTTATGAGCGGGTATCGTGCCCGGCTGGAGCCGGACGTCAGGGGAATCTCGAAAATCAGCGTGCAGACCGGCACTACGCACGGGGGGGTAGTCCTGCCGGATGGGGCAATAGCCAGCGTGGCGCTTGATTTCGATACTTTGAAAGAGCTTTCCAAGGTGGCTCGTGAGGAGTATGGCATGGGTGGTGCCGTGCAGCACGGCGCTTCCACGCTCCCTGATGAAGCCTTTCATCTGTTCCCGGAGGTAGGTACGGTAGAAGTCCATCTGGCCACCGGATTTCAGAACATCATCTATGATAGTCCCCATTTCCCGCAGGAACTGACGCAGAGAATAAACCAGCATTTACTCCAGCAGTACAGCGACGAGAGAAAGTCGGACGATACCGAGGAACAATTCCTGTATAAAACGCGTAAGAAGGCTTTTGGCGATTTCAAGAAAGAAATGTGGAGCCTCCCGGTAGAAAACCTGAAGGAGATTGGGGTAACGCTGGAAGAGCGCTTTGTCTATCTCTTTCAGAAACTGAATGTGGTGGATACCAGAGACCTGGTCAACAAGCACGTAGTCAAATAACCTACAAGTGCGGCGCAGCCTCGACGAAAATATCTTTTAAGGGAGCTCGAGAGAGCCGAGCTTGTCCAGCCGGTCAAAGTTGTGGATAGCGTCAACCCAGCGGATGGTGCCGGAACTGGAGCGCATGGCCAGGGACTGGGTCGCGGCTCCGCCACTGAAGTACCGTACGCCTTTCAGCAGTTCACCGGTGCTGACTCCTGTGGTGGCGAAAAATACGTCCTCACTGTTTATCAGGTCTTCCGTATAATAGACCTTATCAAGGTCCATACCGGCTGCCAGAGCGGCATCCCGCTCCTTATCATCCCGCGGCCAGGCCTTACATTGAATAACACCGCCAATGCAGTGTAATGCCGCGGCGGTGAGCACGCCCTCGGGGGTACCGCCGACACCCATGAGAACATCCACTCCCGTCTCGGGCAGAGCTGCCTCAACGCCCGCCACCAGGTCGCCGGCAGATATCAACTTCACCCGTGCCCCGGCGCTTCTGATTTCATAAAGCAGCTTTTCGTGGCGCGGTCTATCCAGGACCACCACCGTCAGGTTCGATACATTGCGTTTTTTAGCGCTGGCAATGTTTTTCAGGTTCTCCTCAACCGGCGCATTGATGTCGATTACATCCTTGGCTTCCGGCCCGGTGACGATTTTATCCATGTAGACAAACTGCCTCGGACAGTTCATGGTACCCCGTGCCGAAAGCGCCACGGCTGATACGGCTCCAGGAAGACCATTGGCCACCAGTGTGGTGCCATCTACCGGGTCGACCGCGATGTCCACCTGCGGCTCCGAACCACCACCGATGTGCTCGCCGATGTAGAGCATGGGTGCTTCGTCTTTCTCACCCTCGCCAATGACCACGGTGCCATCCATTCTTACATAACCCAGCACGAAGCGCATGGCATCCACTGCCGCCTGGTCCACCAGTTCCTTATTGCCCATGCCCAGATAACGGGCGGCCGCCATGGCGGCCGCCTCGGTGGCACGCACCAGCTCCATGGCGATATTCCGTTCAATCGGCCGACGTGAACGTGCATCTTCCATTATCTTACCTCATTGACTGATATAATGAGTTCAGCGTACCACCACCCATTTCCCCTGGCTTTTTATCTTATCGCTTCAACCTTGCACTGTCAACGTTGCGGAAATCAGTAAGATTTTTGCCGAAAGATTGGATTAAATGCTAAAATAAAGCACAAAACACGAATGCAGGATATGGAGGAATATTGACATGAAGTACCGAAAACTGGGTAGGTCTGGTTTGATGGTTTCTGAAATCTGCCTGGGCACCATGACCTTTGGCAATCAGATAGATGAGGCAGAATCCACAAAACTGATAAAGTGGGCGATGGATGCCGGCATTAACTTCATCGATACTGCTGACCAGTATGTTAATGGTCTGTCCGAGGAAATCGTGGGCAGGGCGTTAAAGGGCGTGCGACATAACGTGGTGCTGGCCACCAAGGTAGGCGGCTGGCAGTCAGGTCCGACGGTGAATGATATTGGCACATCGCGGAAACATATTATGGACGGCGTAGAGGGCAGCCTGCGTCGACTGGGGACCGACTATATCGATATCTTCTATACCCACCGGTGGGACCATGCCACGCCGATTGACGAGACGCTTCGCGCTCTGGACGACCTGGTTCATCAGGGGAAGGTGCGCTATATCGCTTGCTCCAACTACCTTGTCTGGCAGATCTGCAAAGCATTATGGGTGAGTGATGTCCTCAATCTGGCGCGGTATGACTGCACGCAGCCGCCGTACAACCTGATTACCCGGGGCATTGAAGATGAGATGCTGACTCTCTGTGTCAACGAAGGAGTGGGAGTTTGCGTTTACAATCCGCTCGCCGGTGGACTGCTTACCGGCAAGCATGACCCGAACAAACCTCCGGCTGAAGGCACGCGGTTCAGCAACAAAATGATGGGAAAGATGTACAGCGACCGCTACTGGCAGCCCGGAGATTTTGAGGCGGTGGCACAATTCAAGGAGATTACCCGGAAACACGAGCGGAGCATGGCGCAGTTCGCCCTCGCCTGGATACTGAACAACAAGGCGATTACCGCTGTTCTCTGCGGTGCCACCTCGATAAAGCAGCTGGAGGAAAATATCGGCGCGGTGGAACTGACCCTGACCGAAGAGGAATTAAACGCCTGCGACGAGGTCTGGCACCAGCTCAGGCCGCCCCGATTTTTCTACGGGGCGCAGCAGCTCTACCGCTGATTCAGCTTGCCGTAGGCGGCAAGGCCACTGGCTCTGCCGGGATTACTTTCCCATCTTTTATGGCTGTTATTGGCATAACCAGCTTGTCTGCCTTTATGGTCTCTCCTGGCGTATCGATTAATGTCCAGGCGCCGGATTGGAGTTCCAGTATGGAAACGTCCGCGGCCATGCCCGGCTTAAGGCTGCCTATCTTGTCCTCTTCATGAATTGCGCATGCGGGATTGATAGTGGTCATGGCAACCGCCTGCTTCAGGTCCAGCCCCAGTGCCATGAATTTCGACATATTGACAGGAATGCTGAAGGTTCGGTCTTTCAGACACCGGTGGTTGAGGTCGGTGCTGATAATGGTCGGCAATATACCTTCCGCCAGACATTTGCGCGCCACGGCGAAGGAGAAATTGCTCCGTCCGTTGGCCGTCTCCATTATGACTCCTCGTTCCCTGGCTGCCTTCAATTCCGGCAATATCGTGCCATCGGGTCGCAGGACATTACCCTGGTTACCGGAATAAACGTGGGCCAGAATGTCACCGGGCTCCATCACGGAAAGACATTCCGGAGTCAATGTTGCCGGCACCTGTTTATCCACGTCACCTATATGAACCATAATGGGCAGGCCGAACTGCTTGGCGATTTTCTTGGCCGTTTTGACCACCTCGATGCCGGCGCTGGCGACGAGCTTGCCGACGAGCCGCAGTTTAACTCCCTTGATGATACCCTTGTTGGCTTCTATGGTCTCTGCCATGGCATCGAGGTTCACCTCGTCCCAGTCATTCAGTTCCGGTTCGGGAATCAAGCCAAGAGAGCACAGGTGAAGGAAGCAGAAGACTTTAGTTTGCGCTGCAGGCAGGATATACTTGGGAAACGCGGCAAACGTTTTCTCACCGGCGCTTCCACCGTCCACCACTGTAGTCACGGCTTGTTTCACTCCGGCGATATCAGGCTCAATGGCAATCTTCATGATGCTATCGAAAACGTGGACGTGCATATCAATAAGTCCCGGGGTGACAATCTTACCCTTGGCATCTATCACCTGCTGGCCTTCCTGCGGGGAAATATCTTTGTCCACGGCGGCAATCTTATCTCCGTTAATGGCTATATCCATCGTGCCATCTATATTCTGTGCCGGGTCAATCACCCTGCCGCCCTTTATCAATATGTCATACATGGCAGACCTCCTTTCATTTGCCGTATATCTTACCACAACTTTCAATCGATTAATATATTTTGTTATAATGCGGACGAGCGTTGTCTATTACCCATTATTCTAATTGAATTATTGAGGATGACCATGAATACACAGACATTAAAGGGCAGAATTGCCATAGTTACGGGAGCCTCCAGGGGGCTGGGGGAGGGAATCACCAAGGCCTTTGCCGGAGAAGGAGCCACGGTAGCGCTGTTCAGTCGTGATGTACAGCGCCTTGAGAAACATGTGGCTGACCTCAAAGCGTTGGGGCAAAAGGCAGTGGCCTTTCCGCTGGATGTTGCCGATGTGGAACAGGTAAACCGGGCGGTGGAGCAGGTGGTCAGCCAGTTCGGGCGGGTGGATATACTGGTGAACAACGCGGCAATTGCGCCCTCAATGCCCTTTGTGGAGATGTCTGATGATGTCAGGGACAGCGTCATTGACGTGAACATCAAAGGTGTCTGGAACTGCACCAAAGCGGTAATGCCGCTCATGATAAAACAACGGTATGGGAAAATAATCAACATATCCTCGGTTACCGGGCCGCTGGTCTCGGGTAAGGGGATGACGGCCTATGCGGCATCGAAAGGCGCCGTGTCGGCGTTTACCCGGACGCTGGCGCTCGAGGGGGCGGAGTACGGCATCAATGTGAACGCCATCTGTCCCGGCTCCTTTGATACGCCGATGTTCCGCAGCGTGGCCAGGCACAGGGGCTGGGATTCAGAGGATAAGTATGTTAAACACGTTGGCAAGGAAATTCCGCTGGGCCGCCTGGGGACGATTGAGGAGATGGGGGACCTGGCGGTTTTTCTCGCTTCGGATAAATCAAAGTATATCACCGGCATAGAGATTGTCATTGACGGTGGCAATATCATTCAGGAGCACAAGGGGTAATTCAAAGGAGGCGTAATGGCACAGAGTGAAGTAAAGGTATCTGAGAAATCTCTTCGTGAGTTCTCCGAGGAGGTATTTGTGCGGGTGGGAATGTCACCAGAGGATGCAGCCACTGAAGCCGATGTGCTGCTCTGGGCAAACCTGCGCGGGGTCGATTCCCATGGCGTGCTGCGCATTCCCTGGTATGTAGGCAATGTTGACCGCGGCATTATGAACCCCAAGCCAAATATCAAGGTGGTCAAAGAGACGCCGGCCACCCTCGTCGTGGAGGCTGACCAGGCCTTCGGGCCGCTAGTTACCGTCTTTGCCATGAATAAAGTGATGGAGAAAGCAAAACAGACCGGTATCGGCTGGGGGTTCATTTGCAATCACACCCATCAGGGTGCCATGGGCTATTATGCGCAAATGGCATCGAAAAACGATATGGCCGGTATCGTATTCGTCTGCAGCCCGCCCAATATGGCGCCTTTCGGGGCGAAGGCAGCTGGCGTATCCAACAGCCCGATAACCATCGCCGTGCCGGCGAACAAACACCGCGTGCTGTTCCTCGATATGGCGACGAGCGTGGCGGCGCGGGGTAAAATCTGGCTGGCGGTGGACAAAGGCGTTCCCATACCGGAAGGCTGGGCGCTGGATAAAGAGGGCAATCCCACCACCGACCCCACTCAGGCGGTCACTTTCCTGCCGGTAGGCGGACCAAAGGGCTCCGGCCTGGCGATGCTGTTTGAGTGTATCTCCAGCGTCATTATCGGAAACCCGTTGCTTGAGCCGCGGCTCATGGAAAAGAAGGCGGAGTCCAAGCAGGCGGAGGTAAAAGGCGCACATCCGGACCACCTGCCCCGGCCCATCCAGAACAGCGTGGTCGCCGCCATAGATATCGGGCAGTTCACCGATGTGGCGAGCTACAAAGAGCATATCGATAACCTCATCGACGGCATAAAGGGGCTGCCCAAGGCGGATGGATTCAAAGAGATAATGGTCCCGGGTGAGCCGGAGGAAAAAACCTTTGACGACCGCTCCAGGAACGGTATTCCGCTTCCCGAAGGGACTATTCGCAACCTGAGCAGCGTTGCCGAGCGGTTGGGCATAAAGCTACCGACGGGACTCTAAAGGAAAGGGGTGTTATGGTGAATCTGGAAGAGCTGAGCCAGGCAGTGGTCAAGGGCGATATTGACACTGCTGAGGAGTTGACGAAAAAGGCTGTCGAGGGTGGTATCCGGGTCGCTGATATCCTGAATACGGGGCTGATTCCCGGCCTCCGAAAGGTTGGGGAGCTTTTCGAGAAAGGCGAGTACTATTTACCGGAGTTAATCGTCTCCGGGGACGCCGTGGCCAAGGCGATGGAGTACCTTAAACCGATGATGGGGGAAGAAGGCGCATCATATATGGGTAAATACCTTATCGGCACGGTACAGGGTGATGTCCATGACCTGGGCAAGAACATTGTTATCATGATGCTGAGGGGAAATGGCTGGGAGGTGACCGACCTGGGCGTGGATATTTCCCCGGAGGAATTTTGCTCGGCGGTGTCCACCGGCGACTATGATATCGTCGGCATGTCTTCTCTGCTGACGATGACGATGCCCAACGCAGCCCAGACCATTGAGGCTTTGAAAGCTGCCGGGCTGAGAAACAAGGTGAAGATAATGGTTGGCGGGGCACCGACCACGGCGGAGTGGGCGGCACAGATTGGTGCCGATGCCCACGCCAAAGACGGTCCCGTGGCGGCACTCGTGGCGGCAAAACTGGTGGGAAAATCATAGGAGAGAGAAATGAACGGACTGGAACGGGTGATGACAGCACTCAAAATACAGGAACCGGACCGGGTGCCCCATTTCGAACGGATTGCCAAGAGGGTGAGGGAGGCCATACTGCCCGGTGCTTCAGAGGAAGATATTGTCGAGCACCTGGACCTGGACGGCGTCAGGTTTATTGACCGGACGCATTCCTGGAGCTACGAAAATGTGGGCGAGGGTGAGAAGGTCAAACGCGACCAGTGGGGCGGCCTCGTTCGCTACTCATCCGAAGACAATCCCATCCCGATGGAGCCCGCGATTAAGTCCGAGAAAGACCTTGACGGCTACAAGCTTCCCGACCCTGATGAAGAGTGGCGGTACGAACATTTAAAGCAGCTTGTAAAACGTTTCAAAGGAGAACGGGCCATCGTGGTCGGGGTGACCGATATCTTTGCTCTCGGCCGTGAAAACTTCCTCGGCGACGTGAACTATTTCCGTGCCATGGTGAAAAACCCCGAATTCATTTACCGGGCCAATGAATTCATGATGGACTACCAGCTGAGGTATATGCGGAACTGCATCGATATGGGCGTTGATATCTTCTGGATAAACGGCGACTGGGCGATGACCGAGCGGCCGATGGTCTCCCGTGAGTTCACGGAAAGGTTTCTGGCGCCGCCTTTCAAGAAGCTCGTCGATTTCGCACATAGTCGGGGAGTCCCCGTAATCAAGCATACGGATGGCAATATCTGGCCCATCTATGACACCATCATTGATGCCGGTGCCGACGGTCTGCACCCCATCGACCCCATGGCCGGGATGGACATCGGCGAGGCCAAGGCCACCTTTGGCGATAAAATCTGTCTGTGCGGCAACGTAAGCTGTGCCTTCAGCCTCGTCTCAGGGACGGAGGAAGAAGTGCGCCGGGAGACCAGGGAGGTCATCAGGAAGGCGGGGAAGGGTGGGGGGCTGATATGCATGTCCAGCAACTCGATTCATTCCGGCGTCAATCCCCAAAATTACCTGGCGATGGTCAAGGCAATCAGGGAGTTCGGGCAGTATCCCCTGGCGCTGGACTAGTCAATAAAATATTTAATGGGCGGTCAACCGACCGCCGTCAACATTGATGGACTGCCCGGTAATGAAGCTGGCCTCCTCCGAGCAGAGAAAGGCAATCAGATTGGCTGCGTCGTCAGGGTAGCCGAGGCGTCCCAGCGGAGTGAATTGCACCGCGTCGGCGTGGATGCTGTGGGCGGCTTCGGTTACGCTTATTCCTTTCTCGCTGGCAATTTTTGCAGCCTTCCCGTAGTCGCTCAGGTCGGTGAGAAATCGACCCGGGCAGACGGCGTTGACCCTGATGTTGTAGGGCGCCAGCTCGACGGCCATGACCTGGGTCAGACCGACGACGCCGAATTTGGAAGCCGTGTATGCGCTGACATTGGCCCGCCCCACCTTACCCGAAAGAGAAGCGACGTTGACGATAACGCCGCTCTTTCTCTCCGCCATATGCCTGGCCACCGTCTGGCCGCAGTGGAAAACGCCGGTGAGGTTGGCGGCGATATGGCGGTGCCACTGTTCCTCTTCGGTCTCCAGAAAAGGCTGCGGCACATAGACCCCGGCATTGGCAACGAGGATATCCAGGTGTCCGAACTCGTTGACGACCCGCTCCACCATTTCCTGGACCTGTTTTCTATCGGTAATGTCGGCGGTGATGGCCAGCCCTCTCACGCCAAAGGACTCGATTTCCTCAACCAGGCTCTCCAGCCCCCGCCACCCCTCCGCCTTTTCCTCCTCGGGAAACTCCTCCGGCGGGCGGTAGCGCCCGTTCACCGCCACGTCGGCGCCGCACCTGGCCAGACGTATCGCCGTGGCGTGGCCCATACCGCGCTTGCGTGCTGCCCCGGTTATCAGCGCCACTTTGCCTTTGAAATCGTACATGCCGGTCTCCAGGGTCGCTGAATTGGAACTTGGTGAGTGCCTCCATCTTATCACAGGGCAGAAAGAAATCCAAACCCCTCCATAAGAGTGATATAATAGCGGAAAAGCGTCCTGAACCGAATGGTTACTATCAACGAGAGGAGAACAGTATGAACAAGCACATTGGCATCGTTGCCTGCAGCGCGGAGGGGGCGGCGCTCTGCTATCGCACCATCTGCACCGAAGCACCGGCTTTGCTGGGGAAATACGACCACCCCGAGGTCACCATGCACACCTTTTCCCTTGCCGACTATATGCGGTACATTGAGGCCGATGACTGGAAGAGCATTGCCGACCTCATGCTTGCTTCCGTGAAGAAAGTAGCCGGGGCGGGCGCGGAATTCGCCATCTGCCCGGACAACACCATCCACCAGGCTTTTGAGCTATTCGTTGATAAATCGCCGATTCCCTGGCTGCACATCGCCGGGGTGGTGGCGGAGGAGGCTAAACGTAATAATCTTAAGAAACTCGGCATACTGGGCACGCGCTTTTTGATGGAAGGCCCGGTATATAGAAAGAAGCTTGACGCTGCCGGCATCGGGCATATGATTCCGGAGAAAGAGGACCGCGAGCGCATCAACTCGATTATTCTGGACGAGCTGGTGGCTGGTATCTTCACCGATGAATCGCGCGCCTATTTCACCGGGGTTATCAACTGGCTGAAAGACCGTGGCTGCGACGCCGTGGTCCTGGGCTGCACCGAGATACCTTTAATCGTAACGCAGGAAAGCTCACCGCTGCCGGTGCTGGACTCGACGCGGCTGCTGGCTAGGGCGGCCTTGAAGAAAGCAATCGAGACAGCGTAAAATGAGAAGCGTGAAAACGGCTTTAAATGAATCGAGAGGAGCATGGTAAATATATGAAAAAGCGCGTCTTTTCCGGCATCCAGCCCACCGGTGACCTGCATATCGGCAACTACCTCGGTGCCATCCAGCACTGGCTGAAGATACAGCACGAGTATGACAGCATCTTCTGCGTCGTCGACCTCCACGCCATCACCGTTCCCCAGGAGCCCAAGGTACTGAAGGCAAAGATACGGGAGGTGGCGGGGCTGCTCATTGCCTCCGGGATTGACCCCACTATAGCCAGTGTCTTTGTCCAGTCCCACGTCCATGAACACAGCGAGCTGACCTGGATTCTCAACTGCTACATCCCGATGGGCTGGATGCGGCGCATGACCCAGTTCAAGGAAAAATCGCAGAAACAGAGGGAGGAGGTCAGCACCGCGCTCTTCGACTATCCGGCGCTGATGGCGGCTGATATCCTGCTCTACAATACGGACGAGGTGCCGGTGGGGGAGGACCAGAAACAGCATGTTGAGCTGGCGCGAAATGCGGCCCAGCGCTTCAACACCATCTACGGCGAGACGTTTACCGTGCCCAAAGCGGTCATCGCCAAGACGGGCGCCCGTATCATGGGTCTCGACGACCCGACACAGAAGATGAGCAAGAGCGAGGAGCAGCCGGGTCGCGCTATAAATCTGCTCGATTCCCCTGATGATATGCGGAGCAAAATCATGCGGGCGACCACCGACTCCCTGCGCGAGATACGCTTTGACGAAAACCGTCCCGGTATAAATAATCTGCTCGTCATCTACGAGCAGTTCACCGGGCAGGGCAGAGAAGAGATTGAGTCGCGGTTTGAAGGCAAGGGCTACGTGGACTTAAAGCGGGAACTGGCCGAGGTGGTGGTTGAAAGCGTCAATGTGGTGCAGACCCGCTATCGTGAGCTGACCGCCGACCCGGCACATATTGACCGGCTGCTGGCCGAGGGGGCAGATAAGGTCCGACCGACGGCCGAAAAGACCCTGGCTCTGGTCAAAGAACGGGTGGGGATAGGGTAATCGCGCTGTCCCTAGCCTTTGATAACCCCGATTGGCCTCGTTCTGGCCACGATTTTCGAGATACCGGCATTGTGGGCAATGCCCACCACCAAGGAAACGTCTTTGTAGGCTTCTGGAGCCTCCTCGGCAAGTCCAGAGAGGCTGCCGGCACGCACCGTTATGCCGCGTGACTGCAGCGACTCAAGTACATCTCTTCCGCTTTGATGCCTCTTCGCTGCGGACCGGCTCTGCAATCTGCCGGCACCGTGGCAGGTGGAGCCGAACGTCTCCTTCATCGCCTGCTCCGTCCCGACCAGCACGTAGGAAAACCGCCCCATATCTCCGGGAATGAGCACCGGCTGACCGATCTGAGCATATTTCTTGGGTACGTCGGGATGGCCGGCGGGAAAAGCCCGCGTAGCACCCTTGCGGTGCACACATAGCTTCAGCTTCTGACCATTGACCACGTATTCCTCTATCTTGGCGATATTGTGGGCGACGTCGTAGATAAGCTCCAGGCCGGCATCGGCTTCTTTTATTCCCAGCACCTGGCAGAACGACTCCCTCACCCAGTGGGCGATGCACTGTCGGTTGGCCCAGGCGTAGTTGGCAGCACAGCGCATTGCGGCCAGATATGCCTGGCCCTCCGGGGATTTGACCGGGCTGCAGGCGAGCTGGCGGTCGGGGAGGTCGATGTCGTATCTGGTCATTGCCCTGACCATCTCCTTGATGTAGTCATCGGCTACCTGGTGGCCCAGACCGCGCGAGCCGCAGTGAACGTAAAGCATCACCTGGTCGACCTCGTTGATGCCCATGGCCCCGGCAATGTCCGGCTCGTAAATCTGGTCAACCAGTGCCACCTCAAGGAAGTGGTTGCCCGAGCCCAGTGTGCCCAGCTGTGGAGTGCCGCGCTCCTTGGCTCGCCCGCTGACCTTGGACGGGTCGGCCCCGGCCATCTCGCCGTTTTCCTCGGTGCTCTCCAGGTCTTCCGGCCTACCGTACCCGTGTTCCACCGCCCAGCGAGAGCCTTTTCTCAAAACATCATTTATCTCTCCGCCCTTCAGCCTGATTTTACCCTTGGAGCCAACGCCTGAGGGCACGCTGTTGTACAGGGCGTCCATAAGTTGCTTCATTTTCGGGATGACGTCACCCTTCATCAGATTCGTGCGCAGCAGGCGTACGCCGCAGTTGATGTCAAAGCCAACGCCTCCCGGCGAAATCACGCCATCATCCACCCTCATTGCCGCCACTCCGCCGATGGGAAAGCCGTAGCCCCAGTGGATATCGGGCATGGCCAGCGAGTAGTCCACAATGCCGGGCAGGAAGGCGACGTTGACCACCTGCTCCAAGGCCTGTTCCTGGCGAATTTGCTTTACCATATCGGCGTCAGCGTAGATAATGCCGGGCACACGCATGCCCTGCTTGTAGCTTCTCGGTATTCGCCAGCGATAGTCATCGATTTTTTCCAGCGGTCCATTCCACGGCGCCATCCTGTCACCTCCTACACGTCCAGGATAACCTGTACCTGATTCTTCTCCCGGTCAACCTTCAGCATGTGATAGGTAGCCGACTTCACCCCCGTCTTCAAGCGATGGCGGGAAGGGTCGTACTTTTCACCGTAGCAGATTGCCGTCAAGACAGAACCATCAAAACGTTCGATATCAAACCGCTTCAGCAGCAGCATCTCGACGTCGAATATATAGAGTAAATAGTTGAGCCACTCGAAGAGCAGGGTTTCCGTGTCTTCTTCTTTAAGCTCTACCTGACAGGACTCTCTTTCCTGTACCCTGCCGAGGTCGGCGATAATGGAGAATAGGCCATAGGCAGCGTTGGCAAACGCCTCCGCCAGGTCATGCCCGTAGGCGACCAGTCCCATATCAGCCGTGTGCTCGATAAGCTCGAATCGTTTCATTTTTACTTTCCGTACAACTAATATTATATCGCATAGTGGCAGCTATAAAATAGGGGAGGTTTTCTTGAATAAAAGCTGAATCCCCTGTATCATTAATTAACATGGCGTCGATTTTGACAAAGGAGCACAATGGCTTTACATAACTACGATGTAAAAGACCAGTCGCTGGCCGAGGCAGGCCGACGGCGCATCGAATGGGCCTTTCGGGAGATGCCGGTAGTGAGGCTTATAGGAGAGCGGTTTGCCAAAGAGAAGCCGCTGAAAGGACTGCGGATTTCAGCCTGTCTCCACGTCACCACCGAGACGGCCAACCTGGCGCTGACATTGAAGGCGGGAGGTGCCGACCTTATTCTCTGCGCCTCCAATCCCCTGAGCACGCAGGATGACGTGGCGGCGGCGCTGGTAGAGTATGATATTCCGACCAATGCCATCAAGGGTGAAGACGAGACGACCTATTACAAGCACATCAATACCGCCATAGACCATAAACCTCAGCTCACCGTGGACGACGGTGCCGACCTGGTGACCACGCTGCATACCAAAAGACAGGAGATGATGGATAACGTCATTGGCGGGACCGAGGAGACGACCACCGGCGTGGTCCGGCTGCGAAGTATGGCCGGTGCCGGAAAGCTGAAGTATCCCATTATCGCGGTGAACGACGCGCAGACCAAGTACCTCTTTGACAATCGCTACGGGACCGGGCAGAGCACCATCGATGGAATTACCCGTGCTACCAATATCTTGTGGGCGGGGAAAAAGGTGGTCGTCTGCGGCTACGGGTGGTGCGGCCACGGCGTGGCCATGCGGGCCGAGGGCCTGGGTGCTCATGTCATCATTGTTGAGGTAGAGCCGGTGCGGGCACTGGAGGCGGTGATGGACGGGTTCCAGGTCATGCCCCTTATGGAAGCAGCCAGAATCGGTGACATTTTCGTCACCACTACGGGCGACAAGAACGTCATTGACCGGGTACACTTTGAGGCCATGAAGGACGGCGCCATTCTGGCCAACAGCGGACACTTCAATGTGGAAATAAATATCCCGGCTCTCCAGAGCATGGCAAAAAGCACGCGGAAAATACGTGACTTCGTTGATGAGTACTCGCTGACAGACGGACGCAGCCTGTATCTGCTGGGGGAAGGGAGACTGATAAACCTGGCCGCAGCGGAAGGCCATCCGGCCAGCGTCATGGATATGAGTTTTGCCAATCAGGCGCTGTGCCTTGAATATCTGGCCAAGAATGATGGCAAGCTGGAGACCAGCGTCCACCCAGTGCCGGAGGATATTGACCGGCAGGTTGCCAGGTTGAAACTCACCGCGATGGGCGTTGAGATTGACAGCCTGACCGAGGAGCAGAGGAAATATCTGGCGGGCTGGGAAGAGGGAACATAGAATCTTGGAGTTATTCAAATGGAGGCCAAAATGACCAGTAGTTTTGCGAGCTCATCCAGTTACTTGATGACATCCGAGTCAGTGGCAGAAGGACACCCGGATAAGATTTGCGACCAGATATCGGATGCCATACTGGATGCAATAATGAAGCAAGACCCATATGGTCGGGTAGCGTGTGAAACAGCGGTGACCAACGGTCTGGTCATTGTCATGGGGGAGATAACCACCGACTGCTACGTGGAGGTACCGCAGATAGTGCGGCAGGTGGTTCGAGATATCGGGTATGTCCGCCCCGAATACGGATTTGATTTCCAGTCATGCGGCGTGATGGTTTCCATCAATGAGCAGTCGGCGGACATAGCGCTGGGTGTGGATAAGTCGCTGGAGGCCAAGACCGAGAAATCAGCCACCGAAATGGACGAAATCGGGGCCGGCGACCAGGGAATGATGGTTGGATTCGCCTGCAACGAGACCCCGGAACTGATGCCACTGCCGATTTCTCTGTCGCACAAGCTGTGCCGACAACTGGCCGAGGTGAGGAGGAAGGGGACATTGCCGTACCTCCGCCCCGATGGCAAGTCGCAGGTTACCGTGGAGTACAGTAACGGGAAGCCAGTTCGGGTGACCAATGTGGTCATCGGTGCCCAGCACGACCCCGACCCGTCCCACGATAAAATTCAGCAGGATATTATTGAGCACGTGGTCAGGAAAGTCATCCCGCCATCGCTTCTGGACAAGGAAACGCAGTACTACGTCAATGCCACCGGCCGGTTTGTCATCGGCGGGCCGGTATCTGACACCGGCTTTACCGGTCGGAAGATACTGGTCGATACCTACGGCGGCATTGCCCGGCACGGCGGCGGTGCCTTTTCCGGCAAGGACCCGACCAAGGTTGACCGTTCGGCGGCGTATGCCGCGCGCTACGTGGCCAAGAATCTGGTTGCGGCGGGGCTGGCGGAGCGATTGGAAATTCAGGTCTCCTACGTCATCGGCGTTGCCCACCCGCTCTCCATTTCCATCGAGACCTTCGGCACGGGCAAGGTCAGCAATGAGGTGCTTCTTGGGCTGGTAAACAAACATTTTGACCTGCGGCCGGGCGCCATCATCCGGTACTTAAACCTGCGCCGCCCCATTTACCGCCAGACCGCCTGCTACGGGCACTTCGGCCGGGACGACATTGACCTATCCTGGGAGAAGACGGACAAGGCAGATATGCTGAGAAAAGAGGTACTGGGGTAGAGGATAAATTTCTTAAGAAGGTTAGAGGGGTCGAATAGTGTGTTGGCGGAAACCTAAAAAAGTCATCAAGTTAAAGTCACCGATTTCCTTAGCAAATAAGGATGATGAACATAAGGGTTGGATAAGAGTTTCGGAAAACTTGCGTAAAGGTATTCGGAATGGAGCCTATGTCAAGATTGAGGCATACAAAAGGAAAGCATATTGTCAGATTCGGGGTACACCAAAGAAAGAGGGGCGCATAGAAATCAACGAATGGTACAGAAATGCTCTTGGTTGGACTGACCCGCCAGAGGGAATCGAGTTGATTATAAAAGAGGTCGGACTCTCTGGAAGACTTCACGCATTTTCATCTCATCCAGATGATATTGTGCGTATAGGTGTAGGACTTGGAATAATCAGCGTGGGTTTAGGTTTATTAAGCGTAGTTATGGCTTCCCTTCCGCCAAGCATTCGACTTATGGCTAGCGGTAACTTATCTGATTCTGCCTGGGGTATGGCAGGTCTTATCTTAGGATTGATTCTTACACCACTAGTTGTATTTCTGTTATGCCAAGGAGTTTCGATATTTGTTCAGAGACTCCCTAAGCCACTCAATTGAGAAAAAATTAAGAGGTTCTAAAGGGGCGAAGCCCCCCTTTTATAACCCTTCCTTCCTCCCTGATAGGAGGGAAGGACAAAGGGGGAAGGTCACCTAATAAAATAATGTTGGGTGAAGAGAAATGATAGTTGAAATGCAGAGGGGGGTTGATGTCCAGCAGGTTGACAGCGTCGTGCAGCGCGCCAAATCGCTCGGCTTCCAGGTACAGTTGAACCTTGGCACGGACAAGGTAGTCATCGCCATCCTAGGCAGCAATACCGGGCAGGTGCCTACGGATACTTTTGCCGTACTTCCCGGTGTGGAAAGCGTCACCCGTATTATGAAGCCGTATAAGCTGGCTTCCCGCGAGTTCAAGAGTGAAGACAGCGTGGTAAACGTGGGCAAGGTGCAGATCGGCGGGAAGCATGTCGTGGTCATGGCCGGCCCCTGTGCGGTGGAGAATGAAGAGCGGCTTATGGAAGTGGCCAAGGCAGTGAAAGAAGCGGGAGCAGCAGTGCTGCGCGGTGGAGCCTATAAACCGCGTTCCTCTCCGTTCAGTTTTCAGGGATTGGAGGAGGCGGGGTTGGAACTGCTGGCCAAAGCGAGAGAGACCTTCAGCTTACCGGTAATAACCGAAGTCGTTGACCCGCACGACGTTGAGCTTGTAATCAAATCAGCGGATATTCTTCAGGTTGGTGCTCGCAACATGCAGAACTTCGCCCTGCTAACCGAGGTGGGGAAAAGCCAGCGGCCGGTCATGCTCAAGCGCGGCTTTTCCAGCACCATCACGGAATGGCTGACCGCCGCCGATTATCTGCTGGCCGAGGGAAATAACCAGGTCATTCTCTGCGAGCGCGGCATCAGGACATTCGAGGACAGTGTCCGCTTTTCGCTGGATATCTCCTCCGTGCCGGTGGTAAAGAAGTTCAGTCACCTGCCGTTGATTGTCGACCCAAGCCATGCGGCAGGGCACTACTCGCTGGTGCCGGCAATCGCCAAAGCCGCCGTAGCGGCCGGGGCTGATGGAATCCTTATTGAAGTCCACCCCAACCCGAAGGAAGCGCTGGTGGACGGCCTGCAATCGCTGACCATATCCGACTTCACCCGGCTGATGACAGAGTTGAAAGCAATTGCCAAATCGATTGGCAGATATATATAATGGCACCTACTTATCTATGATGGAAAAGGTCATCGTATCCTGGAGCGGGGGTAAAGACAGCGCCCTCAGCCTTTATGAGATTCAGCGAGACGGCAACTATCAGGTCGTGTCTTTGCTCACCTCGATAAGCGAGCCTCACGACCGGGTGAGCATGCATGGCGTGCGCCGCACGCTGCTGGAACAGCAGTCGCGGGCGCTGGGACTACCCTTAATAAAGATACCGATACCCAGGGAATGCTCGGAAGAGGAATATGAGTCCCGTTTGATGGATGTCCTTGGCAAGGTGAAATCAGACGGCATAAATCACGTGGTTTTCGGGGATATCTTCCTGGAGTGGATCAAGGAGTACCGGGAAAAGAACCTGTCCAGATTAGGGATGACTCCCATCTTGCCCATCTGGGGACGTGAAACTCTAGAGCTTACCCGTTCCTTTATCTCCCTGGGTTTCAAAGCGGTGATTACCTGCGTTAATACCAAATTAATGCCCAGGAGTTTTTTAGGTAAAGTGCTTGATGAGAATTTCCTGTCCGAGCTGCCGCCAGGCGTTGACCCCGCGGGTGAAAACGGTGAGTTCCACTCCTTCGTCTTCGCCGGGCCGATATTCAGGCAGAGTATCCCGTTCGCCCTGGGCAGAACCGTCACCAGGGACTCATACTATTTCCGTGATCTGTTACCCAGTGAAGGGAGTGCTGATGAAAAACGTCATTAAATTCGGTACCGATGGCTGGCGAGCCATAATCGCCATGGATTTTACCTTTGACAATGTACGGGTCTGCGCGCAGGGGGTCGTTGACTACCTGAAACAGGCGGGGATGACCAAACAGGGATTGATTATCGGCTATGACACCCGTTTTGCTTCCGAGGACTTTGCCGCCGCCGCCGCCGAGGTGACCGCCGCGAGCGGAGTCAGGACCTACCTGTGTGATAGGGCAACGCCAACGCCCGTCGTCAGTTACGGTGTGCTGGCCAGAAAGGCAGCCGGTGCCATCATTATCACCGCCAGCCACAATCCCGGCATCTGGAACGGTTTCAAATATAAAGACTGGCACGGAGCCAGTGCACCGGATGATATTACCGCTGAAATAATAAAGGCAATCGATCGGATACTGGCTGAAGGACAGCCGGCACGGATGCCACTGGAAAAGGCTGTGGAAGAGGGGCTGGTGGAACACATTGACCTGGCACCTGTTTATCTCAAACAGGTGGCGAAGCTTGTAGACTTAAATGCAATACGCAAAGCTGGACTTGACATAATAATAGATTCCATGTACGGTGCCGGTATAGGTTATTTGAAAAGTATGCTGCAGGGTGGCGATACCAAGGTAACCGAGATAAACGGTGAACGCAATCCGCTTTTCCCAGGTATGGTGCGACCCGAGCCGATTGCCCTCAACCTGAAGAGGTTATCGGCGCTGGTCAGGGAGCAGGGGGCCAGCATTGGCCTGGCGACAGATGGCGATGCCGACCGCGTAGGCATAATAGATGAAAATGGCAGCTTCATCACCCAGCTACAGACTTTCGCCATGCTCTGCCTCTACCTTCTGGAGGCACGTGGGGAGAGGGGACCGCTGGTGAAAACACTGACCAGCTCCAGCATGATTGACCGGTTGGGCGAGCTGTACAACGTACCGGTATTTGAGACGACGGTGGGCTTCAAGTATGTGGCCCCGATAATGAACGCCGAGAACGCGCTGATTGGCGGGGAGGAAAGTGGTGGCTACGGTTTCCGCGGCCACGTTGCCGAGCGTGACGGCATCCTGGCGAGCCTCTATTTTCTCGATTTCATGATGAAGACGGGTAAAACGCCTTCAGAGCTTCTGTCCTATCTCTATGACAGGGTCGGACCGCACTATTACCATCGGATAGATGCTGAGTTTCCGGAAGCGGAACGCAATACAATCATCAATCGACTGCGCGACAATCCGCCGGACTTAATTGAAGGGGTAAAAGTTAACAAAATCGATACTGCCGATGGCTTCCGGTATATCCTGGCGGATAACAGCTGGCTGCTGATAAGGTTTTCCGGCACGGAGCCGGTGCTCCGCATCTACGCAGAGAGCAGCTCTGACGCCAAAGTGGAAAGGCTGCTGGAATCCGGGAAGAAACTGGCCGGAATCAGACAGAAATAGGCTTAATATTTTCAAACAATTTATTAGAGACAAAAAAGAGAGGGGCGGAAGCCCCTCTCTCATATTTCACCATAATGATTGTTAAGGCTTAACGCTTGGTGTACTGAGGTGCTTTGCGCGCTCGCCTGAGCCCGGGTTTCTTTCGCTCTTTCACCCGCGGGTCGCGGGTAAGCAGACCGTTCTGGCGCAGTATGGGCTTGAGGCTCCCGTCCGCCTCCACAAGAGCGCGGGCAATACCGAGTGAGATGGCGCCGCTCTGGCCGGTAATGCCGCCGCCATTCACCTTGACCATGGCGTTGTAATTGCCCAGGCTTTCCGTGACCAGAAGAGGCTGCAGTATCGCGCGGCGGTGCTCCAGGCTGGGGAACAATTCCTCATAGGGCACACCATTGATGATTATGGCGCCGTTGCCGGGCATAATCCTTACCTGAGCTACAGATGTCTTTCTCCGTCCGGTACCGTGAAAATAGGATTGTTTTGTTGCCATTTAGCTTACCCTCTGTTCTTCTGTCTTTGGCTTGGTGCCTGATGATTGTGCTACCTGCGCGAGATGCGGGTGCGTATCACCGGTATAAACCCTGAGTTTCTTCCGTATCTCGGCACCCAGTCGCGTATGTGGCAGCATACCCCTGATGGCGTGCTCGACGACCCGCGTTGGGTTATCCTGCATCATTTTTTCCAGTGATATGCTTTTGAATCCTCCCGGATAGCCGGAATGCCGGTAGTAGTGCTTCTGCTTCAGCTTATTGCCCGTAACCTGTACTTTTTCGGCATTGATTACGATAACGTGGTCGCCGGTATCCAGATTGTAGCTGAAAGTTGGCTTGTGTTTACCCATGAGCAGGCCGGCGGCTTCCGTGGCCAGCTTGCCCAGTGTCCTGCCTGAAGCATCAATCACGTGCCACTTTCGCTCAACGTCCTTTATTTTGGTGCTGTAGGTTTTCAATTGCGCAGTTCCTCCCGGGAATGTGGATAATTCACTCGCATCAGGCATAACCCTTGGGCAGGCGCAGTTGGGCCTGCCAGCCCGGGTGTCCTTGCTTCTAATATACTACGAAATTCGTCAGCTGTCATCTTACCCAGACCCACCCTGATGAGCGCCCCAACGGTATTCCGTACCTGGTGGGGCAGAAAAGAATTGGCGATTATGCGAAAAGTAATCAGGTCGCCATCCTTTATCACATCGGCCTGGTGGACACGGCGCACCGTGCTCTTTATACGGCTTTCCAGAGCCGTGGCGAATGAGGCGAAATCATGCTCACCGGCGAGACACTGACAGGCTTTATTCATCGCCGCTATATCCAGTTTGCCCGGAACATGGTGGGCAAAGCGATGCCGGATAGGGGAGCGGGCGGTTCGATTCAATATAATGTAATGGTATTCTCGACTTACCGCATTACGACGAACGTTGAATACATCATTGACCCGGAAAGCGTCCCTCACCGCAATATCATCGGGCAGATAGTGATTCAAGCCGCCGATAAACGCGTGTTCCGGCAGCGATGAGGTGGTGCGTAAGCTCACCACCTGCTCCTGGGCGTGAACGCCGGTGTCAGTGCGACTTGCCGCCAGCACGCGAACTCTTTCTCCGGTCAGCTTCAATAATGCCGACTCAACCTCGCCCTGAACGGTGGGTTGACTGACCTGCAGTTGAAAACCGTGGTAGTTTGTGCCGTCATATTCCATAATCAGTACCATCTTGGTGTGCTCTGCCAAGCTGACAACCTCTTCTTGCTGTAATAATGATGGTGGTTACTCGACCAGTGAAAGCTGCACCATGGGTGCACTGTCTCCCAGTCTGGGACCAAGCTTCACAATGCGAGTGTAACCGCCGTGTCGCTCGGCGTATCTTGTGGCCAGCTCGGAAAAAACCTTGTCCGCCACATTCTTGTCATAAATAAATGACAGTGCCTGCCGAAATGCACTCAGGCCGCCTTCCTTGCCAAGAGTGACCATTTTTTCGGCGAGGCTACGTACTTCCTTCGCCTTGGGCTCGGTAGTAACGATTTTCTCGTATCTCAGCAGGTCGGTCACGAGATTGCGGTACAATGCTTTACGGTGACTGGTCGTCCTGCCTAATTTTCTTCCCGCTACGTTATGCCTCATCTTCTGCTTCTCCGGATTGCGACTCGCTTTCTTCTGACATATCTATGGCCGTGTCTGTCTCTTCTGGTGATGCGTCTTCTGGCGGCGTTTCTTCTTTTGCGCCAACCTGTGACGAGAGGGACAGCCCCAGTTCCTTCAGTTTATCCCCTATCTCATTAAACGATTTCTGGCCGAAGTTGCGCAGCTGGAGTAAATCCTTTGCTTTTTTACTGATAAGTTCGCCAACCGTGGCGATGCCGCCGCGCCTGAGGCAGTTCATCGTCCGCACCGAGAGGTCCAGCTGTTCCACGGGCATATTGTATTTCTCATCGGGTATGGAGAGACGGATAAGCTGCTCTTCAGCTTTCATCTGGGATACCTTGATGTACTCAACAAACGGGCTGAGCTGCTCGATAAGTATGCTGGCCGCGCGGCTGATGGCATCAACTGGAGTTGTAGTGCCATCGGTCCATACTTCCAGAACCAGCCGCTCGTGGCTGGTCTCACGCCCCACGTGAACTGGCTCGGTGGTGAAATTGGCCTTGCGTGTCGGAGAGAAGATGGCATCAACGGGAATTGTCCCCACCGGCATACTATCATTTGACTCAGCGGTCCGATAACCCTCGCCCAGTTCGATATCAAACTCAATATAGAGCTTGGCTTCCGGTGAATCAAGCGTGATCAGATTAATTTCCGGATTGGAGATTTCAAAGTCGGTTGATGGTTTGATATCCGCAGCACAAACTTGACCCTCACCCTGTATATCGAGGACCAGTTTACCGGGCTGGCCGGAAAGCGGCTTTATCCGTATCGCCTTGACGTTGAGTAAAAATTCGGTGACATCTTCCTTGGCGTGAGGAATGGCGGTGAATTCATGCCTGATGCCTTCGATCCTGACCTGCGTTACTGCCGCACCAGGGAGGTAACCCAGCAATATACGACGCAGGGCATTGCCGAGTGTAACGCCAAAACCGCGTTCCAGCGGCTCGGCGGTAAACCGGCCGTAGTTGTCCTTACTCTCTCTGCAATCGATTTTCGGAATTATCAGACGAGACAAAAGTCTCTACCTCCTTACTCTTTATCGCGAGTAGTGTTCCACGATTGTTTTGCCGTCAAACGTGGCTTCTATGTCTTCTGGTGTGGGCAGAGAAACCACCTGCCCCACCAGCTTTTTCTTATCCAGACTCAACCATTCTGGCACTGTCTTGGATTCAATGGTCTGCGCAAGCTGTTTGTAATATTCCGACTTGGCACTTTCTTTCCGCCAGCTAATCGTGTCCCCCTCCTTGACCAGTGCCGAAGGGATATCGGTCCGCCGATCGTTGAGCGTAATATGCCCGTGGCAGACCAGCTGGCGCGCCTGATTACGTGAGTCAGAGAAACCTAGGCGATAGACGATGTTGTCCAGTCGCCTCTCCAGCAGGATGAGCAGGTTATCGCCAGTAACGCCTGCCTGCCTTCCCGCTTCGGTAAAGGTCCTCCGGAACTGTTTCTCCAGCATGCCGTAGCTGTAGCGGGCTTTCTGTTTCTCACGAAGCTGCATGCCGCGGTCGGATATTCTCTGCCGCCGGCGGGACTGCTGTCCCGGGGGCCTCGGCCGCTTCTCAATACTGCACTTGGGTGTAAAGCACCGATCGCCCTTCAGGAAGAGCTTTACGCCGCTGCGGCGGCACATCCGACATACTGCGCCAACGTATCTTGCCATTTTCCCTCTCTTCTACACTCTTCGTCTTTTTGGCGGGCGGCAGCCGTTATGGGGGATGGGGGTAACATCTTTAATGCCCGTAATATACAGTCCAGAACTTTGCAGCGAGCGGATGGCTGCCTCACGACCGCTACCTGGTCCCTTCACGTAGACCTCGACCTGACGCAGGCCGTGCATCATTGCCTTGCGTACCGCCTCACGAGCTGCCATCTGAGCGGCGTAGGGAGTACCCTTGCGGGAGCCTTTGAAACCGGCGGTGCCGGAACTGCCCCAGGCAATGACATTGCCCTCGGGGTCGGTGAGGGTAACAATAGTATTGTTAAAGGTGGACTGAATAAAGGCTTTCCCTGCTGGAATATTCTTCCGTTCCCGCCGTCTTGTTCTCGCTTGCTTCTTCTGTGCCATAAAAGACTCCTTGTCTTACTTATTTCTTAGCCATGCCTCGTCTCTGACCTCTGCCGGCTACTGTCTTGCGAACACCCCGCCGGGCTCGGGCATTGGTTCGGGTGCGCTGCCCCCTCGCCGGCAGGTTATAACGATGCCGGCTGCCACGGTAGCTGCCGATTTCAATGAGGCGCTTGACGTTCATCTGAACCTCGCGCCTGAGTTCGCCCTCGACCCTGTATTGCTTGTCGATAACCTCGCGGAGGCGATTTACCTCATCTTCGGTAAGTTCACTCACCTTGGTGTCCGGGTTGATGCTGGTCTGGGCCAGAATCCGGCGGCTCAGATGAGGGCCAATACCGTAAATATACTGCAGAGATACCCAGGTGTGCTTATCTCTCGGTATGTCAACTCCAGCAATTCGTGCCATTCTGCTACCTCCTTACCTCGGCTTATCCCTGGCGCTGTTTGTGCTTCGGGTTGGAACAGATAACCCTGACCACGCCGTGCCGTTTCACCACCTTGCATTTTTCACATCGTACTTTTACGGATGCTTTTACTTTCATTGTCAAATCCTTCGACTCACTTGAATCGGTATACTATCCTACCACGATTGAGGTCGTATGGAGAAAGCTCAACCAGCACCTTGTCCCCGGGCAGGACCCGGATGTAGTGCATCCGTATCTTGCCGGAGATATGGGCCAGCACAACGTGTCCATTCGCCAGCTCAACGCGAAACATGGCATTCGGTAACGCTTCCAATACCGTTCCTTCAACCTCAATTGTCTCTTTCTTAGGCATATTATTCTCTGGTAAGAACCTCCGGTCCGCCGTCAGTAATGGCAATGGTATGCTCACAATGTGCCGATAGGCTGCCATCAGCCGTAAAGACCGTCCATTGGTCGTCACCAACACGGGTGCGCCAGTCGCCTGCATTCACCATCGGTTCGAGGGCAAGGATCATTCCCTTTTTCAGCACCGGACCCGAATCGGGCAGGCCGAAATTGGGTATTTGTGGCTCTTCATGCATGTCGCGACCAATACCATGACCCGTGTATTCCCGAACTACGGAATAACCTCTGGATTCGGCGTAGTTCTGTATGGCGTAGGAGATATCTCCCAGCTTAGCTCCAGCACGGGCGGCGCTGATGCCGGTTTTCAGGGCACCTTCTGTCGTCTCAATGAGCGCTTCCGCTTTCTTGCTTATTCTGCCTACGCCAACGGTCAATGCCGCATCACCCTGAAAACCATTACAAATGGCTCCGAAATCCAAGGAAACGATGTCACCTTCACGCAGCACCCGATTTCCCGGAATGCCGTGCACTATTTCGTCATTTATTGAAACGCAGAGGTTGGCCGGAAAGCCACGATAGCCCTTGAATGATGATTTAGCCCCGTGGTTTTTCAGCTCTTTCTCAGCTATGGTATCCAGCTCTTTCGTTTCCATTCCCGGTCTGATTTGCTCCACTATTTTTTTTAATATCATCGCGACGATTCTGCCTGCCTGGCGCATGGCCGCGATTTCATCTTCAGTTTTGATAATAATCGTCATCGAGTGGCCAGTTTCTCTGCGGGAAGGGCGGCCACGATTCTTTGTGCCACCTCTTCCACGCTGCCTTCTCCTTCAATTTCCAGTAACTTGCCCTGACGGCGATAATAATCTATAAGTGGTGCTGTCTCGGCAAAATATACGTCAAGCCGCTTCTTTACCGTTTCCGGTTTATCATCGGGGCGCTGGTAAAGCTCACCCCCACACTTATCGCATTTTCCCGCCACTCCGGGCGGGGAGTTAACCATGTTGTACACCGCCTGGCACTGTCGGCAGAGCCAGCGGCCGCTCAGTCTGCGAATCAGTTCCTCTTCGGAGACGCTGATGGAAACCACTTTATCAATTGCTTTACCCTGCTCACGCAAGGCGCTGTCCAGCGCTTCCGCCTGCGGCAAGTTGCGGGGAAAACCATCCAGGATTATCCCCTTCTCGCAGTCAGGAGCGGACAGCCGTTCCATGACCATCTGTATGGTTATCTCGTCGGGAACCAGTACCCCCTTTTCCATATAGGCTTTTGCCTTTTTCCCCAGCTCCGTTCCCTGCTCCAGCGCCTGCCGGAACAGGTCGCCGGACGAGATATGAACCAGGTTTAATTTCCGGGCAACCATCGAGGCCTGCGTTCCCTTGCCGGCCCCGGGTGCTCCCATAAAAATTATATTATACAACTTTATACCTACCTGATAAAGCCTTCATATCTGCGCATCACGAGCTGTGCTTCAAGCTGTTTCATGGTGTCCAGCACCACGCCCACCATAATGAGAAGCCCCAGGCTGGAGAGCTGTATGACCTGGACATCGGTTATATGCCGGGCAGCGAAAGGCATGACCGCAATGCAGGCAAGGAAAAGAGCCCCGCCCCAGGTGATGCGGTTGATGACACCGTTAAGGTAGCTCTGAGTGTTTTTTCCCGGTCGGATGCCGGGTACAAATCCTCCCTGACGCTGCAGGACTCCCGGCAGGTCCTGCTGCTGGTAAATCACCATGGTGTAGAAGAAGGCGAAGGCCATCGCCATGGCGAAGTAAAGACCCCAGTAGAACAGCCCCAGGGGCAGGGCAGCATTCGGGTTGAACAGTCTCATAACCCAGTCGGCGAAATTTGGCTCGACCGGGTTGGAAAAGTAGCTGGCAACGATGCCCGGAAAGAGGACGATTGACATGGCGAAGATGAGTGGTATCATGCCAGCCGCGTTCACCCGGAGCGGAATGTGCGTCGTTCCGGATTGACGGTACATACGTCCGCTGCGAAAAACGCTCTTGGCGTACTGCACCGGAATGCGGCGGTGCGCCTCGGTGAAGATGACGATAACCATAATGGTGAGGACCACGATAATCAAATAGGCCGACAGACCGGCAAAGTTCTCCCTGGCCAGGAAGCCCTGGCCAATCATTTCCGGCAGCTGTGACACGATGCCGCCAAAAATAATGATTGATATACCGTTGCCAATGCCGTATTCCGTAATCAGCTCACCGAGCCATACCAGGAATATGGTACCGGCCACCATAGACAGCACCATCGACACCATGGGCAGCGGTGCGGCGCTGGAGAGCACTCCCTCGCGCTGCAGGTAGACGAGCTGTCCGTAACCCTGCACTGAGGCCAACGGTACCACCATCCAGTGGGTGATGAGATTGATTTTGTTTCTACCGGATTCTCCCTCGCGGGAAAGGGCATTGAGGCGGGGGATTACCGGCACCAGAAGCATCATGATAATCGAGGCGGTAATGTACGGATAAACACCCATCGCCGCCACGCTGAGCCGTCGCAAGGCGCCACCGCTGAACATGTCCAGCATACCGAGCAGGGCATTGCGTTCAAACAGCGACTGCAGGGCGCTCTGGTCCACGCCGGGGAGGGGCACGTGAGCGATAAAGCGGAAGATGACCAGAATGCCGATGGTGATAAGGATGCGGCGCCTCAGGTCCGGCAGGCTGAAGGCATCCAGCATTGCCTGGAGCAGGCGCGGCCTACTTGGTCTGGGCCGCATACTCCACCTCCTCGGCTTTTCCGCCGGCAGCCTCTATCTTGGCTTTCGCGGCCGTGGAAAACCTGTTTGCCTTCACAATAACGGCGTGACTGACCTCACCATTGGCCAGGATTTTCACCGGGTGCTTTAACGTCTTCACCAGACCGGCAGCATGAAGCTTTTCAGGGGTAACCTCGCTGCCTTCCTCAAAAATATTCAGCTTATCCAGATTAACGATGCTGTACTCTTTGCGGAAAATGTTGACGAAACCGCGCTTCTGGGGCAGGCGTTTGATCAGTGGCAACTGCCCGCCTTCGAAGCCCGGGCGCATCTTATTGCCACTGCGGGACTTCTGTCCTTTCAGGCCACGTCCGGCATAAGTGCCGTGGCCACTGGCATTACCACGCCCTATCCTCTTTCGCGCTCTCTTGGAACCCGGCGGTGGCGCGATGTTATCTTGCCTCACTTGCTTCCTCCACCTTGACGAGATGTCTTACCTTATTTATCATACCCCGCAGGGACATAGAATCCTCATGAACGACGCTCTGGTTGAGCCGGTGGAAACCGAGCGTAACCAGCGTACGTCGCTGAGATTCATTATAGCCGATAGCGCTTTTCACCCAGGTAATGCGCAGCTTAGCCACCTGTTTCCGCCTCCCCTTCACCGACCGTTGCCTTGCGTCGGGCAACTTCATCTTTCGGGTTCCTGAGCTGACTCAGGCCGAGTATCGTTGCCTTGGCCACGTTTACATGATTGTCGCTGCCCAGGGACTTGGTCAAGATGTCTTTAATGCCGCAGGCCTCAAGCACGGCACGAACGCTGCCGCCGGCAATCACACCGGTGCCCGGAGCGGCTGGTTTGAGCATCACCCTGGCAGCGCCATACTCGGCGATTGTTTCATGCGGTATGGTACCCCCTTCCATGGGTACCCTGATCAGGTTCTTCTTCGCCGAAGCGCCGCCCTTGTTTATCGCTGCGGGTACCTCATTGGCCTTGCCGATTCCCAGCCCAACGTGACCGTTACCGTCGCCGGTGACCACCAGTGCGCTGAACCTGAGGCGTTTGCCCCCCTTCATCACCTTGGCCACCCGATTAATATACATAAGGCGGTCATTCAAGACCAGGTCAGTAGTGTCCAGTCTGCTCATCGTTTGAATAAGTTTTTCGGCCATTTCTATAATTCCTTTAAAATTTCAAACCACTTTGCCGGGCTGCCTCAGCCAGGGTTTTAATCCGCCCGTGGTACTTATAGCCACCACGGTCGAAGGCAACCTCTTTGATACCCTGGCTTAAAGCTTTCTTGGCGATGGCGGTGCCAACCAGTTCCGCCTGGCCTGCTTTTGTTTTGCCATCCAGCTGAGCCTTGGTTTCCGGGTCGAGAGTTGAGGCGGCAACCAGCGTATGCCCTTTGGTGTCATCGATGACCTGTACGTAAATATGGTTCAGGCTGCGGAACACGCACAGGCGGGGCTTGCTCGTTGTGCCCTTTATTTGCATCCTCACCCTTTTGTGGCGCTTGTGTCTTGCTATTCTCGGCGTTGTTTTGGTCATGGCTACTTCTTCCCGACAACCTTGCCGGCCTTACCCGGCTTGAGGCGGACTATTTCTCCGGCATATCTGATTCCTTTGCCTTTATAGGCATCAGGAGGGCGAACTTTGCGAATTCTGGCCGCCATCTCACCAACCGCTTCCCTGTCGATTCCGGTGACCCTGATACGGTTGTTACCTTCCACGGATAGGGTGATTCCCGGCAGCGGTTCCACTTCCACTAGATGGGAGTAGCCAACGCGGATAACCAGCTTTTCCCCGACTTTCTCTGCCCGGTAGCCCACCCCGACGATATCCAGTTGTTTTTCAAAGCCACTGCACACGCCAGTTACCATATTATTGATAAGGCTCCGTGCCAGACCATGCTGGGAACGGTGTTCCTGGTCGTCGCTGGGCCGTGCCACAGTGAGTGTGTTATCCTCCTGGGTAATGGAAATCTCCGGATTGATAGTGCGGCTAAGCTCGCCTTTCGGGCCGGTCACTTTGACCCGGTTTTCATCAATAGTTATCGTTACCCCCGAGGGTATGGCTATTGGCATCCGTCCTACTCTTGACATGCGATGTCACCCCGTTTTCTGATTACCATACAGAACAAAGTAGTTCCCCCCCGATTCCCTGGCGCCACGCCTGGTTCCCGGTTTTAACACCTTTGGAAGTGGAGACAATGGTAATGCCAAGCCCGCTAAAGACACGGGGTATTTCCTTCCCCCCGGCATAGACTCTCAGTCCGGGTTTGCTCACCCGCTTTATGCCACTGATTGCGGGCTTATTATGGTCATAATATTTCAATTGAATTTTAATCACCCGCTGCGGTTTTCCACGGACTACCTCATAATCGTTGATGAAGCCCTCTTCCTTCAGAATGCGGGCGATGGAGAGTTTCAGCCTTGACGACGGCACCAGCACCTGCTCATGTTTGGCCATCAGGGCGTTACGTATTCTGGTTAACATATCGGCAATTGGGTCAGTAACAGGCATATTATCCTCTCGATTTTTCTACCAGCTTGATTTTCTTACTCCCGGGAGCTGACCGACCAGCGCCAGTCGGCGGAAACAGATTCGGCACAGACCAAACTGGCGGATATAAGCACGCGGCCGTCCGCACAGATAGCAGCGGTTGCGCTGCTGTACTCTGAATTTACTCGGTCTACTCGCTTTTGCTATCTTTGATTTCTTTGCCATTCCTACTCCGTTCCATCCTTGGCAAAAGGCAAGCCGAGCAGCTCGAGAAGATGCCTGCCTTCCTCATCCGTCTTTGCGGTGGTGGCGACTGCTATTTCCATACCGCGCAGCTTCTCTATCTTATCGTAGTCTATTTCCGGAAACGCGATTTGCTCTTTGAGGCCAAGGGTATAATTGCCCCGTCCGTCAAATGCGTTTGGCGGAACCCCGGAAAACTCCCGCATCCGGGGCAGAACTGCGTTCATAAGCTTGTCAATAAATTCATACATCCGTTCACCGCGCAGGGTTACCTTCATACCGATGGGCATGCCTGCCCGCAGCTTGAAGTTCGCAATTGACCTCCTGGCGCGGGTGAT
>Ga0180009_10000946_pt1 | contig 36853 bp, 48 predicted proteins | sample OS_PC_MetaG_FD_123537 | JGI IMG/M metagenome (GOLD analysis project Ga0180009, IMG submission 123537) | Groundwater microbial communities from the Aspo Hard Rock Laboratory (HRL) deep subsurface site, Sweden - OS_PC_MetaG | ecosystem: Environmental > Aquatic > Deep subsurface > Groundwater... | reverse complement strand
TAAAGAGAGTATATTTACTTGGATAGTGTTTTATATCTCTATAAAAGTTAATGATTATCCAAATCAATTATTTTGTAATTTACACATAGATTGACTGGTGACAAATGTCTTGAACCTATACAATATTATTATAACCGCTTAATTTATAAAACCCTTATTTCTTTTCTTATTATGCCAGAAGATGAAAATTTTAAAGACCTAGATAAAGAAGAAAATGCCTCTGGAAATATTAATGAAGAGCAAAAAATAACTAGAGTAAAACTTCCACGAGGAGACGAGGTCCTAGGAATAATTGAACAAAGACACGGCGGAAACAAAATGATGGTTAGCTGCCTTGATGGAAAAACAAGAAACTGCAGAGTTCCAGGAAGACTAAAACGAGCACTCTGGCTTAGACCAGGAGATGTGGTAATAATAAAACCCTGGGAATTTGACAAAGACAAAGGAGATGTTTTATTCAAATACCGTCCAAACCAAGTCTCATGGCTAAGAAACAACAAATATCTAAAAACAGAATCTAATGAATTTTAGAAGGTACACTAAAACATTGTGTAGAAACTTCTTTTGCAACTATCTCTAAATCATGCCTAAAAAATCCTCGTAAAAAACCGGGCGGTTCTTCAAACGGCCTTTTTAAATAATCTAAAAGAACAGCAAGAATATTATCATCAACTTTAAGACATGTTCTATTAAAAGTAAATCCATATTCTGTTCTTTCCATCCGTCTTAGCATATAATAAACTATCATTAAATCAAAATGAAAATTGTATATATAAAAATTATTGTTATCCAAAACTCTTAAAACCCTTAAATATTTGTTTAAATCATGATAAAATTGCTTATTGAAAAACTTCCAAGAATACTTCAAAATCGCAAGAGACTTGAAGAAGATCTAAAAGTAAAAATAAAAAACAGAGGAAAAGAAGTCTATATAGAAGGAGGAGTTGAAAAAGAGTTTATTGCTGAAAAAGTGCTCGAAGCACTTAACTTTGGATTTCCTTATTCTGCTGCAATACTCTTATCTGAAGAAGGAGAAGTCTTTGAAATAATAAATATAAAAGAACAAACAAAAAGAAAAGACATAGTTAGAATCAAAGCAAGAATAATCGGAACAAAAGGCAAGACAATTAAAACAATTTCAGGCCTAACAAAATGCAATTTCGAAATAAAAGATAATGATGTGGGAATAATTGGAGATCAAGAGTATATTGGAAATGCAAGAGAAGCAATTCTCTCATTAATAAAAGGCTCTAAACAAGGAAATGTTTATGCATATTTAGAAAAACACCAGATAAAATTCGAACCAGACTTGGGTTTGAGGAAATAAGAATTATTTCTTTTTCTTCATCTTTTTCAAAAAAATTATTCCAGAAATTAGAAATGCCCCTGTTAAAGGAAACTTTCTTAAGTTTCTTAAAGTATCTTTAAGAAGTTTTATTCTTAACTTATTTCTATCTTTAATTGTGGGTTTAAATTTCAACTCTCCTTTTTCATAATCTTCTTCAAGATCAACATAACTATCCATTAATTGATTCATTTTCATACTTTCATGTAAGAATAGATCAAATTTTTTATTATTCGTTTTTATGTCTTCTTTGATTAGCTCTTTAGTTGCTTCTGCAAGATAATCTCCTGTTTTCTCTCTGTTTTTAATTAATTCATTAATATTTTTTGATTTTTTCTCTTTAAGAACAGTTTTGCAAAGCTTCTTAAAAAGATCTTTTGATTTTGCTGTTTTTACATACCTTCTTAATTTTTTAGCTAAGTAAAAACCAAGACTCTTTTTAGTTGATTTTTTTCCAATAAGAACATCCAAGTACTCTTTACCTGTTACTTTATCTTTTTCTATTTCCAAATCTAAAGCTTTTAAACTAACAGAAAAATAACTCAGTTTTTCTTCTATTGCATCTCTATTATACTCCATACCTAATTTGTCCATATACCAAAGAGTATAGGGAGTAATTTGTAAATATACTTTGTATTCTTTGTTTTTTTCTAGCTTCTTGAGCAACTTTTTAAGCTCCTTCTCCATACCTAAACCAGCTAGAAACTAGTTAAAAATGTTTTGAGAAAATAAAAACACCCACAACCAGCCAAGCTTGGACGGGCGTTGGGGTAAAATTTATAATTTTACGCCCAGGGGAGGACTCGAACCTCCGACCTATCGGTTAACAGCCGATCGCTCTAACCAACTGAGCCACCCGGGCATGCTTATCTTAAAATAAAATTCCTTTTAAAACTTACTATCATAGCTTTTTTAAAATACACATTCTTATAAAAATAATGAATGAAAAACCTAGACTAAAAAGAATAATAATTCTTACCATAATAATCCTCTGTATTCTTGGAATTATTTTTCTCTTAATAAAATCAACTTATAAAATTAATCAAGAAGGAACATGCAAGAAATGCCTATGTTTAGGGATTATAGCAAAAGAAACAATACAATTCTCTTTTAATGAACCAGAACAAACAACCTATTCTTGTAATGGTTTTAAGATATGTTGGGATATAAATGATCCAATTTGTAGCCAATAGAAAACCTTTTTATAATGTTGTTACCTCTATTTTCCATGACATTTGACAAACTCCTAAAAGCTCGTAGATCTATAAGAAAATACAAAAATAAAAAACCAGACTGGAGAGACATAATTGAATGCATTGATTCTATGAGATATGCTCCAATGGCAGGAGGAATTTTTACACTAAAATTCATTCTTATTTCAGACCCTGAAAAAATAGCAAAAATAACAGAATACACTCAACAACCTTTTGTTGGAACAGCACAATATTTAGTGGTTGTCTGCTCTAACCCCAATAGAACAATAAATGCCTATGGAGAAAGAGGAGGAATATATGTAAGACAACAAGCAGGAGCAGCAATGCAAAACTTTCTTTTAAAACTAACAGAGAAAAAACTAGCAAGCTGCTGGATTGGACTATTTATAGAACCAATGATAAAAGAAATCTTAAAAATCCCTTCAGATGTCCAAGTTGAAGCAATATTTCCTATAGGACTTGCTGCAGAAAGACCCTACACCAGAGAAAAAATAGAAATAGACAATATTTTATACTTTGATGAATATAATAAAAAACAAATGAAATACATAAAAAAAATAAACTGCTAAAAATGGAAAACACAACTACCCCAAAAACAACCAATCAACCCAACATTCCAGCAGCCAACCCAGCACCAAGAAAAACCTTTGGCCTAGAAAGCTTAACACCAAAAATAAATACAATCACCCCAACAAAGCCTCTTCCACTTCCACAGCTCACTCCAAAAACAGAAATAGAAGTATTTAAAACCCCAAAAAAGAAAAATATTTTTCTTTTATTTATATTGTCAATAATAACAATTGATACTTATACTGCTATTTGGTATATGGCAAAATCCTTAGAATTTCCAAGCCTAGGAACAAAGAAAAAACCAAGCCAAACTATTCCATTACTATTATTAATTTCAAATATCCTCTTAATAACTTCTATTCTTATTTTTCCTTTAACAATAGACATAGAAGAAATGGGGGGGTTTTACCAGCACCTAAGTACATTACAAATAAGTATTCTTTCTGCAATAATATTTTTCGCACTAATAAAATTACTTATGACCCTAACATCAGCATTTCACGCTAGATCTATAATAAACCAGGCACTAGAAAATAAAGAATCAAAAGCAAAAGTCTCTGTATTCTTTACTCTAATTTTTACACACTTATATCTGCAATATGAAATAAATAAAATAATGGACGATAAAGAAGAAAATCCAAAAACCGGCCCAGTAATGTTTTTCTTAGTAATTCTTCTTTTAATTATTGCAGGAGCACTATATTATTTTCTTTAAAAAAATACTTTATGCTAAGAATTATCTAGGAATTACTGATTGAGGATTGTTTTGGGGTGGTGCATATTGAGAAACATTACTCTTAACTTCCTCTTCTTCTAAATTAATATCAATTCCTTTAATAATTTTAAAAATAAGATTTGATATAGGAGTTAAAATTACTCCCGAAACAAAACCAGCAATACCATAAAGAATTGGAAATAAAATAATACTAAGCCAACCAAGACTAAAAATATCTGGCACTAAACTTCCCCCTTCTACTGGAATTCCATTAACAGAAGTTGCAGCTAAAAAAAGTGAAGAAAGGACCACAGAAAGAATAGCAATAATTAACCCGGCAATAAAACCAATAAGTGCTCCATAAAGGCCCATAAAATATGCTGACTTTAAAACACCAATCCTCTTTAATAAAACCATATATTAGATAAAATAAAAGAGTTTAAAAAACTTATTAAAAAATAAAAAAAGAACTCGGACCAAAAAGGTCCGAGATATTAAAAAATTAATTCCAAACTTCAATTCCTAAATCAGACATTTCTCTTGAAGTAGATGCTGGTCTATCATCATACCCTTTTCCAAGGACATAAGGAGATTTAACACCAGTCATAATAGTGATAACTCTTACCTTACCAATAAATTCCTTAGAAATTCTTGCACCAATAATAACTTGCGCATCTGGACTCAAATTTTCGCTGACAACTCTTCCAATAAGGTCGAATTCTTCTAGCTTCAAATCAGGTCCACAAGTAATGTGTATCAAAGCACCAGTAGCACCTTGGTAATCCACGTCAAGTAGAGGATGTGTAAGGGCTTGCTTAACTGCTTCATTAACACGATCTTGTGTATCTGCTTCACCAATACCTATTACAGCAACACCACCATCTTTCATAATTGCAGAAACATCTGCATAATCCAAATTAATTAAACTTGGTAGAGTAATAGTTTCAACAATACCTTTTACCATAGTACTAACTAGTTCATTAGCAACAGCAAAAGCTTGTTCAATAGGTAATTGTCCAGCAATATCAACTAGTCTATTATTATCCAAAACAATGCATGTATTTGATACTTCTCTAAGCTCTTGAAGCCCAAATTCAGCCTTGTCAATTCTGGCTTTTTCAGCCTCAAAAGGCATAGTAACAACTCCAATAACAACAGCACCAGTTTCCTTTGCAAGTTGTGCAATAACAGGAGAAGCACCAGTACCAGTACCACCACCTTCACCAGTAATTACAAATACCATATCTGCACCAGCAACAGCTTTCTTAAGATCAACTAAAGCCTCTTTTGCAGCTTCTCTACCTCTTTGGGGTGCTCCGCCACATCCAAGACCTCTAGTTAGCTCCTTACCAATAAGGATCTTCTCATCAGCTTTTGTAACACTTAAATGCAAGGCATCTGTATTTACAGTATAAACAGTGGCTCCATTAATTCCTTTGTTAAAAAGCCAGGTTACTGCATTGCAGCCGCATCCTCCAACACCAATTACTTTAATGTTGGCCTTACCTGCTCTTAACTCATCAAAATTAATACTGTGAGTGTCTGCGTTCTGTATTGCCTCTTTTGTAAAATCTAATACCATTTCTTTTATTTTTAACCTCCTTATAGCTCTATCCCACGGAATAACAACCAAAGGTTGTTTTAAGTTGAAAGCTTTTTAGTGACGAAATATTTAAATACTTCACTAAACTTCCAACTAACATAAAGAGAATTAAAAGAGGAAAATCACCTCTTCAACTTACACATAACATCAAACTAATTGACTGCCATCAATTAATATGATGAAAAAAATAATATCTTCTTCTATTTAAACATTTTTATTTTAAAAAACATGGTTTTATTACAAGAATTAGTATTTTTAATTTAAAGAACTAGCTTCCAATTATCCCCCTTCTCTGAAAATACTCTCTAAATAAGCTATTTTGTCCGTCATCAAAACAAATACCCTCATCAGAAACAATTGCTCTGCCAATAACCTTTTTATCACTATGCCCCCGAGAGTAAATCACATCATAAACCTCAATCGTGCACCTATCCCCTTGATATGTAGCAGAAACAGAAAGATTCTTGTTCTCTCTAGCAAAAGCATGTGCAACATCAATTACCCTTGTCAAAGTTCTTCCATTTCCCATCCTTAATTAGTGAAAAAATAGACTTATAAAGCTAACTCTAAAACTGTTTTTTTAATTTTTCTATTTTTACCCAACCTTTTTTAATATTTTCATTGCTCTTTTTAATTATAATCTTCAAAAAAGAATCACTAACTAATAATTTATTATTTTCAATAACTGGCAACTCAAGTTTTTCTGTGCTAAGTAGTTCACAAACAAAACGGCTTTTTGAAGCAATTATTCCTGATCTTTTAAATCCAACTAACTTTGCTTTATCAACTATCTCCTGAGCATTTTTTAGAGTCTTACAAGCAACATGTAAAATTACTGGCTCTTGCTTAAAAATAACATTTCCATGTAAACCAACTAAAACTTCTTTTAACTTTTCTAATTTTATCTGTTCATGACTGACCCAAAGAAAAACTCCTGGCTCTTTTTTATCTAAATCTTTATTTAAAACAACTCTTCCAGAACATGAAGAAGTCGTGTAATAATCTTTATTTTTATTTATTTTTTCACACAAAGAAATAATTTTTTTATCCCAACTATGCTTAGAAGATTTATCTAGTTTAGATAAAATATCTTTTTTTCTCTTTTGAAAAATATCTAATACCATAAACATTAAATAAATCACATACTATTAAAGATTATGGAAAAACAAGATAAACCAATTCTAGCAACAAATATTGACGGATTCTTAATAGACCACAGTGCATTTATTGAGCCACATAAAATCTGGTTTGATCGAGCAATCTTATTAACAAAGGATGATTCTCTAAGTGAATGGAAAGGCCATAAAGATTATTTTAAAGGGGTCAACATTGCAATGGAAAAAATACTGCCCAATGCTAGTAAAGAACAAAGAACATCTAAAGCTAGAACATGGTATCAAGAAGACGTAATTCACTACATTAAAATCCATCCAGAAATGGTAAATTATCAAATGGCGGAAACACTAAAAAAATTAAAAGAAAAATTCACCCTTGCCTTAATCACAACAAACACAAAAGAATATATTCAAGAAATTCTAAAAACAGCTCATCTCGAGGACATTTATGATCTAATTCACGCTAGTTCTTCTGAGGAAGAACCAGACAAAGCTAAAATCTTTGAAGAATTTAAAACCAAATACAAAGAACCAAAATATTATGTTGCTTCAAGAAGCAAAGAAACATTTGAAGCTTGCTCAAAAATAGGAACTATTTGCATCTACTTTACTCTAGATAAAATTGATTCAGAAATGCAAAAAGCAGCATCAAAAACGCTAACAAGATTCAGAGAACTAGAATTATTAGATGAACTCTAGCCAAGGATATTTTTCTTAAACGTTTCAAGATCTTGCTTTTTAATTAATGCTGCTGCAGCAGGTACATGCCCTCCTCCGCTAGCTCCTTTAAGACCATTTATCCCTTTTTTCATTAAATCATTCATATCAACCCTATGACTCTGATTTCTAGCACTAATATTTATCATTCCTTTTTCACCATCCCTAGCAAAAACATAAACCTTATCAGAATCTTTAATAGACATTGCAGTAGAAACATAAGATCCAACACTATATTTAGGAGTAAAATATGCGAAATAAAGTCCTTTATCTGGATAATATTCTGCTTCTTTTTCATATCTTTCAATACTTTTCTTAGTTTCCTTTTGAACCTCTTCTCCCATTTTATTTAAAACTGAAAAATTTTTCTCTTTAACTAAATCATAAACCAACTTTAAATTTCCTTTAGAATAAACAATAGCTGAACTAATCATATCATCTATTTTCTTAACTTCAGACTCTCTAATATTTTCTAAGGTTATATCTGGATATCTCTCCTGAATAAATTTAAGATTTTCAGGACAATTTTTATATGCAAAATCAGAAAATGCTGATGCACAGATAAGCCAGTCCCAAGAACCAACATCAAAATAGTCTTTTCCTAATTCATACATAATAAGAGAAACACAATCTGACACCCTTGTTTTAATTATATTTCTTTTATTTTTTAAATCAGGAGCAATAAGATGATGATCAATTAAAAAACAATCATTACGAGCTCTAAAATATTCAAAATCATTAATATCATTCAAATCTGCTGCAAGATCTGTAATAAAAACCTTAGTAATTCTTTTTTTTAGTAAAGTTTCAGAAATATCTCTAAACATATTATTTTTATAAGATAAAAACTGCAAGTGTTCTATTTTTATTTTCTTACTCTCTAAAATTTTTTCTAAAAAAATAGCACTAGTAATACCATCTAAATCTGTATGCGTAAGAATCCCTACTCGATCTTCTGGTTTTATACCTCCAACAAAATCATTAAATTCTTCTTTTGATCCAATTAAAAAATTCATTTTAAAAAACTAAAATCGTCAGGATCTATTCCTCTTCTTGCTAATGCTTCACTAAAGGTAAAACTTTTGTCTGGGTCTTCATTAAGCGTTTGTGCTTGATCAGGGTCATCAGGATAAAAGCCATCAACAACAGAGCAATCGCCCCCATACATTAACCTAGGATCTTCTCCTCTTAAATCAACTGGTGCAAACAAAGGCCTTAAATCACTAATACGTTGAGAAACTTCAGAAACATGTCTCTCTAAACTACGACCCACCTTATCTAAAAGCACACTTCCATAATATGCATTTTCTCCTGTACCTGGAACTGTTCTTAAAACTGCCATTACTTCATAACATTGCTTTCCTCCAATTTCAACTAATCCTCTTCCAATAAGTCTGTAAGCAAAATCTATCTGTCCTTTATTTAAAACATAATTGACTGCATCAGACTTGCTAACAAGATAACGAGAAGACTTATTTCCTTCTTCCACACCAACCATTCTAAATTCTCCACTAGGACTCACCTCCTCAGAAGGGATTCCGACAACATCCCTACCCTTAATATTTGCTCTTAGTATCATTACAACCCTTAATTAAACCTCCTTTTAAATTTTACTCTTTTTCTAAAATCTGGGCTTCTATTCCTGCATCTTTACATAAACTCACAAACTCTTTAGCATCATCAATTGACCCAATTATTGTTCCCCAATGCATAGGAATAGTTAAACTTGGTTTTATAATTTTCGCTGCCTCTGCTGCTTCTTCAGCACTCATTGTAAATCTACCCCCAACAGGAAGTAAAGCAATAAACTTTTTATCAGACTGTTTATATCCAGTAAGTTTTTGCATTTCAGAAACTATATCAGTATCTCCTGCATGATAAATAATACAATCATTCATCTTAATTACATATCCTACCCAACCCTCTTCTTTTTGGTGAAAATGTTTATCAAGATTATAAGAAACAACTGTTGAAACTTTTATATCTCCTAGATCAATATCCTGATTAGGCTCAACAATAACTATCTCTATAGGGACTTCAAATCTTACAACCTTACTTTGTGCATCAGCAGTTACAAAAATCTTTGTTCCTTCTTTAACAACTTTTTTTATATCATTGAAACTACAATGATCATAATGCCCATGAGTAATAAAAATCAAATCTGCTTTTGGAAGTCCTTCTTTAATATTATATGGATCAATATAAATTACTCTATGATTTTTAATTAAAAACCCTGAATGCCCTAACCAGCTTAGCTCAATTTCTCCTATTTTCATTTTAAAACCATTTTAATTTTTTTACATATATTAAGTATACTCTTTAAATCTTTTAAGGTTATTGCCTGTTCTGCATCACACTTAGGACAATCATTTTCCTGATTTTTAACCTCTATTATTATCCCATCAGCTCCAGCAGCAATTCCACAATAAGCCAAATCAGAAACAATTTCTTTTCTTCCTGCAGGATGGCTAGGATCAACAATAACTCTATATGGAAAACTTTTATCTTTCTTTAAATCTGCAATAAAACTAACATCCAAGGTAAATCTATCATACTCTCCATTTGAAAAAGTCCGTATACCCCTCTCACAAACCAAAATTTCTCCTTGATGCCCATATTGTTTAAGATATTCAATAGCCCCTAAAAACTCTTTTTTTGTTGCTGCAATGCCTCTCTTTAAAAGAACTGCTTTATTAGATTTTTTCAAAGCTAATTTTTTTAATAATTCAAAATTTTGCATATTCCTGCTTCCAATCTGAATAACATCAACACTATATTTTTCAAATAAAGGAAAATGTTCTATATCCATTAATTCTGTAACAATTTTTAATCCAGTTTGTTTTTTTGCTTCATTAAGATATTTAAGTCCTTCTTCTCCTAAACCTTGAAAACTATTTGGATTTGTTCTTGGTTTAAATGCACCCCCTCTTAAATGGGTTGCTCCAAGTGCTTTAACTTCTTGTGCAATAGTTAAAATTTGCTCTTTAGATTCAACAGCACACGGTCCTGCCATAATTAAAAAATCATTCTTCATCTTTAATCTCCTTAAATAAAATATTCAAAAAATCACCTACAAAACTCTTTGACAAATCTGAATTTTTATACCTTTGCAAAACTTCTTCTTCTCTTTTCTTATTTTCAACTGCAAACCCTTTTTCTTTCTTATAATCTTTAACTTCCTTTATTATTTCAAACCTCTTTTCTAACAATTCAATGAGTTTTTCATCAACTTGATCAATTTCGTTGCGTTTTTTATCTAAAAAATCCATTCAAAAGAAAAAGAAAACTGCTTTTTAAGCCTTGCTCCACTCAATTCTCTCTCCACTATGCAGCATTTTATCTAAAATCTCTAATTCTTCATAAATTCCTGCAATTAGATCATAATTCTTTGCTTCTTCTAAACTTACCCAAGCAAACTCTGTTAAAGCATTGCAGAGTTTTATCTCCTCTCCAACAGGATCTCCATACAAACTAATAATTAAAGAGGGTATTTTATCGGGCCTTATATAAACTAGACTAGTCACATAACTAAGATTTTTTACTCCTAAACCAACTTCCTCCATAACTTCTCTTTTAGCTAGATCTTCTAAAACATTATACCACTGATCACTTGTATCTTTTTCTCTTAAAACATAATCTAAAACCTCTAATTTTCCTCCAGGAACAGTCCATTTTCCTGGAAAAGCCTTTTCCCAACTTGCTCTTTTACAGATTAAATATTTTGCATCCTTAACAAGAATTACTGTAGCAGTAACATAATGAACCTGATTTTTATCATACTTAATCATAAAAAAACTCTACCACAATTATATTTAAATAGTTCCTCAAAAAATTTGACTTATGCAAGACCAGATACTTGAATTATTTATTTATAATAACAAACTAAAATTTTCTGAAATTGAAAGAGCAATTAAATCTAGATCAAATAAACTTGCCTATCATATAAAAAAACTAATAGATCAAGGGATAATAGAAAAAACAAACGAACACTATCAGTTAACAAAAACTTCTGAAAACATAATCCCCTATATTACAAAAAAACAATCAATTTTGCCAGTTGTACTAACAGCAATAACAAAAAATAATAACATTTTCCTTCATAAAAGAAAAAAACGCCCATTTCAAGATAAATTAAGCCTGCCCGGAGGAAGAATCTTAGTTGGAGAAACTCCCAAGCAAGCAACAGAAAGAATATTAAAAGAAAAATTTAATATTCAATGCACTTTTAAAAAAATTAATTCAATTTCAATAGAACAAGTCAAAAATAAAGAAAAATTAATTCACTCATTTCTTTTAATATTCTGTACAGCAACAACAAAAAATAATATTCAATATTTTGAACCAACAAAAAATAAAAAGAACATTATCTCTAGTGATTATAATTTAATTATGAGTGATCTAAATAAAGAGATAAAAATTAAAAAAATAATAACTTTATCCTAATCTAACTATAATTATCTTTTGATGTTTCTCTACTTTTAATCCTTCACCAACAAGAAGACCCTCAATAGTTCCTTTACAAGGAGACATAATATATTTAGAACTCGGGCCTTTATCAACAACCCCTAATTTCATTCCCTTTTCTACTCTTGTCCCTTCTTCTATACCCTCAATATAATGAACAACACCTGCATATGGAGCCGTAACATAATCAAAATTTTCTACAGGTTCCCCCACCCCATTATTATCAGGCTCTAAAGGGGGTGAACACGCTTCTTGAGTATACTGCTTCTTGCCAAATCCTCTCACTAATTTGACCCCTCTTCCAAGACAAGAAACTTCAAGAGAAGAAATAGAAGGCTCTGAACCAGTCAAAATCTCAACAAGTTTTTTTATATATTTCATCCTAATCATCACTTTCTTTATAAAAAACAGGTTTATAAGTAATATTGTGATAAAAAATCATTGATAAAAAAATTATTTTAAAAATTATTAAAAAAAAGAAAAAAAGGATTTAGATTAATATTTAATCTTCTTCTTCATCGAAGTCTTCATCTTCATCAAGGTCTTCTTCCTCAATGGTTTCTTCTTTCTCTTCGTGTTTGTGTTTAGGCATGTAAAATACCTCCAAATTTAGAATAAATCTACCTATATTCATAGTTTTTAAAACTATCTATGCCCTGTCAAATAGTTACAAGAGAAGACAAAACTTTTTAAACTAGAAGCATAATAGATAACAGACTACTAACATGGAAGATATTAACCCAAGCAACTATATAAAAGCCCTAAAAACAAAACCACTAAGAAATGTAAAAATAGAGCCAAACGAAAGAAGAAAAGCATTTCTAAGCCAGAAAGGCAGATGTGCTAAATGTGGAAAAGAATTAAAGCCATATCTTCATAAATATGTTCAAGATCCTGTAACAAAACAATACAAGGTTCTTTGTTCTGACTGCGCTATTCCTTCAAAATATTTTAAAAGAAATTAAATTTCTAGAATAAAATAATATTCAGAACTACCTGCATTTATTGTTAAGGTTTAATAAAACTAACTTTAAATTTTTTAGTCTTTTCATTAAAATCAATCATCGCTGCTTTTCCATCTTTTGCAGCTCCTGTTGCTACAATTATAGTCTTACCTAGCTTCTTAATTCCCTGATATTCATGCATATGCCCAGAAATAAAAAGTCTTGGACTATATTTTTTAATATACTTTGTAAATCCTTCAAAACCAACGTGTTTCCCATTCATGGGGTTATATCCTTTCCATTTAACTTTATCAAAAATTTTATAAGGAGTATAATGGGCAAATAAAATATCTATATCTTTTGCTCCATAAGACATAATTTGAGATATCTCTTTTTTATTTTTAGCCACATGTTTTTTCCATTTTCTATGTGAAAAAGATCCTTTCCTTAAATGTTCGTGAGGAGTTACAGAATCTCCAAAGGCCAAAATTTTTAAACCATTAACGTTTTTCTTAATGCCCCTATTCCACCACCTCAAATTCTCCAATTTTCTTCTAACAACCTTAGGATAAAATATTAATTTTAATTTTGCAGTTCTGTCTAGGGAAGTCTTCTTAATAAAATCCCAATTACCAGCAATAAGATACATTCTCTTCTCAAACTTATTTAACTCATTCAAGATCTTCACTCCAGAATTATAGTCCTCCGAGATGTATTCTTTAGCCTTTTCCTTACTAACATAATTATACCATCCTCCCTTAACCAGATATTTAAATATAATTTTAAGAAGTCTATCACTACCCCCAAAATCTCCAGTAACCAAAACTAAGTCTGCTTTCTTTACTTCCTTCTTTAATTTTTCTGGAAATTTTCCATGAAAATCCCCAATTGCTAATATTTTCATTTTTCATTAAGATACATAATGCATTTATTTGCAAATTCAAGGACCTTTTCCAAATCTTTATCTCCTACTTTATTTTCCAAAATTAATTTAGAATTTTCAGGCAGACTTAACCTAGGATAAATTGATCTAAAATTATCAAGTAGCTTACCCTTTCTAGAGGGATCTACATTAACAAGCATAAGTCTTAGGATAGATTTAAATAAAAAAGTTACAGATTCATTAAGGGTATTCTTATCTAAACATCTCCTCAAAGCAAAATTTATTTCTAAGATAATTGTAGATATTATTTTATTTTTATCAAGAATGACTGGTTTTATATATGGATTCTTCCCAAAAAGAATTTTCTTATCTTTATCTTTATATAAATTCCCTATAAAAAAAGGATCTGTTAACAAAACCAAATCTAATTTTTGTTGAGGAATAACAGAAATTTTATACTTGCCTTTTCTAGAAGCTAATCCTCCTGCAATATAAAAAACCAGGCCAGGATATTTATTTTCAAAATCATTAATAATTTTAAAAAGAACTATATAATCTTTAGCGGAAAAAATATCTTCATTAGAAAAAAATACCAAATCAATATCTTCTGGATTTCTAGAATAAGTAGAAGAACCAAATTGAATTATTGACATTAGATTAAGCTTTGCAGAACATTCTTTTACAAAGTCATCCAAAACTTCATTAATTTTCATTTCACGGCTTCCATCTCATCATTGTTCTAGGAAAAGCTATAGAATCTTTAATTGTATCTAGCCCGCAAATCCAAGAAATAACTCTCTCAACACCCATTCCAAATCCTCCATGCGGAACACTTCCATATTTACGCGTGTCAAGATAAAATGCATACTCTTCTACTTTTTCTTTCATTTCAATAAGTCTTTTTTTAATTTTTTCAATATCTGCTTCTCTTTCACTTCCCCCAATAATCTCTCCATAACCTTCTGGAGCAATAAAATCACACCCATTAACAACCTTAGAATTGCCGTCTGTTTCTTTCATATAAAATGCCTTGACTTCTTTAGGATAATTTGTAACAATTATTGGAGTATCATATAACTTACTCAAAACATCTTCTTCAATGGTTCTTAGGTCTTTTCCCCACGAAATTTTTATCTTTGCTTTTTCTTTTAAAATTTTCAAAGCTTCATCATAAGTCATTCTAGGAAAACTTTTTTTTACAGTAGGCTCAAGTTTTTTAATATCTCTACCTAAAATTTCAAGCTCTTCTTTATTTTTCTCTAAAACCTTTTTAACAATGTGTTTTAATAATCCTTCACCATAATCCTGAATATCTTTAAATGTGGCCCAGGCAACCTCCATTTCAGCATGCCAGTACTCTGTTAAATGCCTAGAGGTTTTAGATTCTTCAGCTCTAAAACTAGGAGCAATTGTATAAATTTTTTCAAGTGCAAAAATTGCTGGTTCTGCATATAATTGCCAGGTCTGTGCTAAAAAAACTCCTTTTTTTCCAAAATAATCAACTTTAAACAAACTGCTTCCACCTTCACACTGAACAGACTGTAATATCGGAGATTGATATTCATAAAACAAATGTTCTCTAAAATATTCATGAATTGCCCAAAACACAGTAGAACGAATTTTCATAATAGAAATCATTTTTCTAGACCTAAGCCACAAATGTCTTCTATCTCCTAAAAGCTCTTCATTCAAATCCTTATTTATTGGGAATTCATTGCTCATTCCAACAATATTAATTTTCTCTGCTTGTATCTCATATCCTGTTGGAGCTCTTTTATCTTCCTTAATTGTTCCTTCAATTTCTAAACTAGCTTCAATTTGCAATTTATCAATATCTTCCCATTGTTTTTCAAACTTATCTCTATTTAAAACACACTGAATAATCTCACTTGAATCTCTAAGAACTATAAATTTCATCTTATTACTTCCACGCTCACGAAAAATCCAACCCCGCACAGCTACTTTTCCTTTGTCCTGTTTCATAGCTTCTTTGATAGAGATAAATTTGTTTGTCATGGCGTCAACCTTCTTCTATCTCTAGGAAACATTGTAGCTTCTCTAATATTATCTAAACCCAAGATTACCTGAGTTATTCTTTCTAATCCAATACTCCAACCAGAGTGAAAAGGTGCACCATATCTAAAAGCATCAATATACCACTCAAAATTCTTTGGATTTAATTCTTTAGCTTTTAACATTTTAATTAAAATCTCGGGAACATGGATTCTCTGACCTCCAGAAGAAATTTCCAATCCTCTATAAAGTGCATCAAAACCCGCACTTATTCCTTTTTTTTCATTTTTAGGCCAGATATAAAACGGCTTAATTTCACTTGGCCACTCATAAACAAAAACAATATCATCTTTATAAGTTTCGCACAACTTTCTCTCACACTCTGGATCTAAATCATCTCCATAACTGATTTTCATTCCAGCTTTTCTTAATTCTGTAATTGTATCTTTATAAGTAATGTATTTTGCTCCTGGAACTTTCAAATTAACTCCTAAAATTTCTAATTCCATTCCACAATCACTTAAAACTTTTTTGACAATATATTGAACAACCCTTTCAAGCCATTTCATAATTTCAATATCATCCTGAAATGCACACTCAATATCCATCTGCCTTATTTCATTAATATGCCGAGTTGTATCGTGTTTTTCTGCACGCCAAACAGCAGAAGTACTAAAAACTTTTTCAAGAGAAATTGCCATTAATTGTTTATAAAGTTGAGGTGATTGCGCCAGATAAGCCTTCTTATCAAAATATTTAACTTCAAACATTTCAGTTCCTCCTTCTGTAGAAGTAGAGATTATTGCTGGCGGCTGAATTTCAATAAATCCTTCTTTATAAAAAAACTCTCTAAATGCATTTGCTATTGCAGACTGGATTTTAAAAATAGCTTTTACTCTTGGCTTACGAACATCTAAACTTCTAAAATCTAGTCTAGAAGCAAGTTCAGTGGTCACAGCCTTTTCATTAACCTGGATCGGGAGGTTTTCTGCTTTAGACAAAATCCTTAGCTCACTAACTTCTAATTCAATATCTTTTCTAACATGATGAGCCTTAACAACAGCCTTATTAACTTTTCCTTTAATTTCAACAACACTTTCAAGAGTAATTTCAGATGCTTTCTTAATTAACTCAGAATCCTTAACAATACACTGAATCATTCCAGTAACATCTCTAATCAAAAGAAAAGCCATTTTAGACAAAATCCTAGACTCAAAAACCCATCCGCTAACTAAAGCCTCTTTTCCTTGTTTTAAATCCTGAATATATGTTCTTTGCATATATTAGAAAAGAAATAAGGCATTTATTAAACTTATTATTTCACAAACTCAACACCAGAAAAACCCTCAAACTGATTATCGCCAGTAACAAATTTAAAATTCCTATTTTGAGCTATAGAGTAACCTAAACAATCTATATAACTAAACTTCTTCTTAACATTTTTTATTCTAAACCCCGAAGCATCTTTTACATCTTCTATTTTTGCACTTATTAATATTTCCTTTAATTTATTAATAATCATATCTGCCTCTTTAATTCCAAAGCGACTGCTGATGATATAATGTATTTCCAAGAGATTCATTAAACTAGTAACATTAAAAGTATCTTGAAATTTCCTATAATTTTGGTTTTCTTTTACTATCTCTATTAAAGCATAAGTATCTAAAAAATAATCTTTTATTTTTTCCATTTTCTTTTTTCTGCTTCTTGTTCTTCTTTCCTTAGATTATCCTTAATTTTTTGTGAATCTATCTTCCAGTTCTTCAGTGATCCAAATACGTCTCTTAAAGGATTTTCTCTTTTAATTTCTATAGTAACATTTGTATCTAAAGTAATTCCTTCTCTCTTAACAATTTCTCTAGGGATAATAATCCCAAAAGAATTCCCCCAAAGTTTTGGTTTAGTTGTTATTTTCATATAATGTATAATGTATAACTATTTATAAAAGTTTCTTTTTTAATAGAATAGACTAGAATATTATTTCAAGAATTTATTAACTATCTTCATTGCCTCGCTTCCACTAATCTTTCCTTTGAACTCTTTCATAACCAGCCCCATATAAGCATTTGCATTAAGCCCAGGTTTGCTCTTAATTAAATCATGAATCTTTTCTTCAATTTCACTAGAATCAATTTTTTCTATTTTAATAGCTTCTTCTAAAATCTTACCTTCAACTAAATCCTCTAAAACAGGTTTTATATCCTCTTCAGAAATTTTCTTTTTATTAACTAAATCTATAACCCCTAAAAGATTATCTCCAATAATCTCACTTACTTTTTCTATATCTAATTTTTTCTTAGAGGCTAAATCTTTTGGAAGCACTAAAATTAACTGGGCAATAAGATTTGGTTTAGGTAAATTATAATATGCTTGTTTATACTCTTCAATTTTATTTTGTTTGAAAAGAAGTTTTATATATTCCTGGCTTAATCCTTGCTTTTTTAATTCTTCACTAATATCTTGTCTTAATTTTGGCAAAGTTTTTTTAGCCTGATTAATTAAATCTAAAGATATTTTTAATAAAGGCACATCTGTTTCAGGATACATTCTAGCTGCTCCCGGCATTGGCCTTAAAAACTCACTTGTCCCATCTTCTAAAACATTTCTTACTTCAGCCTTATTTACTTTGCCTTCATTTAAATAATTCAACTGCCGATTAACCTCGTTTTCAACGGTCTTAATCATGATTTTTGGATCCTGAAATCCTTTTAATTCAACTCTGTTGCTTCCTTTAATAGAAATATTAATATCCTGTCTAATTGTCCCAATTCCACGCTTAACCTTGCAAGCTCTTAAAATCTCTCCAATTAAAAGTGCAGTTTCTTTAGCATGTTCTGCATTTATAATATCTGCTCCAGTCATAATTTCAATAAGTGGAACCCCCAGCCTATCCAATCTATAAACAACTTTTTTATCTGTTTTTTCAACTGGTCTTGCAGAATCTTCTTCTAAAAAAATTCCTTCAATACTAATCCTGCCATAAGAAGTATCAACATATCCATCTCTAGCAATCATAACAGTTCTTTGAAACCCAGAAGTATTTGATCCATTAATTACAGTCTTTCTCATAATCTGGGCAATTGAAAAAATCTTGGCATTTAACAATAAAGAAATATGCAAAGCAATAATCAATGCCTCTTTATTTATTTCATGCGGAGGCTCTTCATCTAGTTCAACCAGGCATGTTGTATCATATCCCTGATAAACAAACTCTTTATCTAACCTGGCTTCATGCTCTGCTGCTTCATCAATTTCTCCGCTCTCTCCAGCAACAACATGCAATTTTCTTTTTACTTCAAAATCAGGAGAATCTTTTCTTAAAATACTAGGACAACTGCAAAAAAGCTTATGACTATCTAACTGCTGATGAATCTCAAGCCCAGATTTAAATCCAATTTTTTTATAATCAATTGACATAAAAGAGAATAGAAAGAAGAGTTAATAAATTTTAACTATTTTTTATGATTTTTACAAATTAAGAAGCTAAAACAAGATCTAATCCTCTTAAAAAATCCCTTTGATCAATTTGTATTTCTTTTTTCCTACACTGATCAATTATGTGTTTTACATCGGATAAGTCCTTCATAACCTTATAAGCACTCACTTGTCGGATAATTCCTTGGTATCCTTGTTTTTCTAATTCTTCTAAATTTTGGTTTCTTATTCTATCTAATTGAGAAAGGCCAATAGCTAATCCAGTAGTATCAACCGAATCTAAATCTCCATTCATCAAGGCCCCAATTAATCCTTTTTGATAAGAATCCAAATTAATGTTATTCATATTAATTAAGGTGGTCATTCTCCTCAATTTATTTAAGATCATATCTCTTGGTGATTGGTACCGTATCTTCTTGCCTTCCAGCTCTCCAATTTCAGCCATCTCAAACTCCTCACAAAACCTTCTTTCATGTCTTCTATAAAAATTTTCCCCAAAAGTATCTAGATGCACTCCAAAATCAGGACTCAAATCATCAAACATAACTGCTGCCCCATGTCTACTCAATCCTCCAGTAGATCTATAACCTAAACTAGAAATCTGTGGAGCAAGTTCTTTTGCCCAAGCTCTTCTCTCAGATTTTTTCGTGGCTCTATTAGCAATAAAATCTACATCAGTTGTAGGTCTTAAAACATAAGGCTCTCCCCTTAAAAATAATTGGGTTGCTCCCCCTCCAACAAGCATTAATTTGCTATTTCCGGATAGATAAGCTTCACTACAAGAACCCTCTATCAAACCAACTCTAAAGGGCTTATCTTCAAGAGTATACTTTCTCTCTTTTACCATTAAAAACCAACAATCTTTTCCCTTAAAAACCTTTCTATTATGTAACCCCTATATAGTTACAATTAGTATCAACAAACCTTTATAAAAAATATCTATCTTAAAATATTATAAACAAGATGATAAAAAAAGAGCTAAAAACCAAACCAACTCAAACCTTTGGCCAACGTTCAGCAGATAGATTAACTACCTGGGCAGGAAGTTGGACTTTTATACTTATTTTCTTAGGATTTCTTGTTGTCTGGATGATAGTAAATATCTATGCCTGGATCAGAACATGGGACCCATACCCCTTTATTCTCTTAAATTTAGTTCTCTCATGCCTAGCAGCACTCCAAGCACCTGTAATCTTAATGAGTCAAAATCGTCAAGCCCATAGAGACAGATTAAAATCAGAATATGATTATGCAGTCAATAGAAAAGCAGAAAGAGAAATCCAAGAATTAAAAAAACAACTCAACAGAATAGAAAGAAAAATATTTGAAAAGAAATAAATGAAAATATTAAATTTTAAAGGGTGTCCTCTAGACTCTATTGGATGCTATGGGCCAAGAGAACAATGGTATTTATTTGAAGTTCCAACAAAACTTTATCCTAAATTAATAATCATCGCACTAATAATTTCAGCAATTGTTTTCAGTTTTCTTCATATGATAAATAAAAAAACAAAAAAGAACTTAATTATTGCACTAATAGTCTTTTTTATAATCTTAATTTTAGAAATAATCTTTATGTATTATATAGAAACTAACATGGTTTATTCTTTTATTAATCTGTTATCCTGTTTTTAGTCATTCCTCAATCCTCTCATTAAATTCACCTGCAAAATTTTCAAGCATTTTTTCTTTTACCTTCCAATTCTTGTGGCCTAAAACCCAACCGAGTTTTACAAAAGCTGTTTCACTTAACATATCTTTTAAATAAATAACTCCAGTTTCAACTAATTCTCTGCCTGTAGAATATACTAACGGGTCAAGCTTTCCATGAATTGTCTGGGCAGCCATGCAAACAACAATTCCTTTATCAACAATCTCTTTTAACTTCTTAGTCCAGGACAATCTGGCTTCATTAGTAGCTATCTGCCCTAAACCCAGTGCTTCAATAACAATTCCCTTGTATTTCTTTTTTAAGTAATAATCTAGTATTTCTGGATCAGCCCCAGGATAAAACTTAATTAAAGCGACCCTTTCTGAAAAACTAGAATCTGCTTTTACTTTGCTCTTATTTCTTAAATTATGCGTTCCCATTATTTCAAGATCAGTTTCAGTTATTTTTGCAAAGGGCCTTCCATTAACAACCTTAAATGCATCTCTACGCGAAGAATGAAGTTTTCTAACTTTAGCTCCCGGTAGTGCATAACAATAATCATCGTTTTGTGTAGCATGCCCAACAACCATAACTTGAGCAATATCACTAATTGCTGCTATTGCTGCACACTTTAAATTCAAAGCTGCATCAGAACTTGCCCTATCAATACTTCTCTGAGAATAAGTTAAAACAACAGGTTTATTCAAAGTTCCTAGAAAAAAACTCAAAGCAGAGGCAGTATAATGTAAAGTATCTGTTCCATGAGTAACAATCACTCCTTTAATATCTGAATCATTAAGCAATTTTTCTATAGTGCTTGCTAATTTCTGCCAGTCTTTAAAATCAATATTTTCTGACCCTTTCAAAAAAGGAGTTTCAACTTTTAACACATTTACAAGATCAAAAATTTCTGGATAAAACTTAAATAAACTCTCTGGATTTTCCAGCCATTTTACAGCACCAGTCTTAGGATCGAGTTTCGAAGCAATTGTTCCTCCAGTAATAACAATAGCGATACTTGGCTTAGAAGAATCTTTTTTAATTTGAACTTCTTCTTTTTTATCTTGGGCTTTTTCAATTAATTTAATATCCAAAACATCTTTTTTATTAAAACCAATATTATATCCAGAACCTAATTTCAAAAGAACAATTCCCTTTTCACTTTCGGGAGACTCAAGCAATGTTCCTTCATAGATAATTTTTTGCAAATGAACTTCTACAAAATCCCCTGGCAAGGCTTTTATAGATTCTTTTTTATGAATTTCTTTTTGTTTTTTCATAATTTAAATAAAGAAAAGTTATATAAAAACATTAGTGTTGTTGATATCCTAAATCTGTTCTTTGATCAACCGCATTAGAAGCAGGTTTTTCAAGAGCATAATTTGATTGAAGTCTCTCTGACTCCCTATCTATTTCTTCCGCTCTATCTGTTAATTCTTTGGGGACTATAGGAAAATAGAAGCTAGATTTTCTTCTCATGTTGTGCCTTCTTATATTTCCAATAATTTCTGCAAGAACTGCTCTTTCTGTTGGAACTATTGAAAATAATTGAGAGAGTTTCATGTTACAATTTATTTTCCCAACTATTTATAATTTTCTCCTATCGACTCGTTACGAAAGTAGCACGTTTTGAACCTACTCTTGAAAAGAGTAGGCTCGGAGGGATTCGAACCCCCATAAAACGGGCCGAAACCGTTTATGTTATCCATTACATCACGAGCCTATTGGCATATTTCAATACCATATTATTAAAAGGAAAGGATTTTTATATCTTTATAATTTTATATTAAAATGCCAAAAGAGAAAAATCCAAAAACTCAGGTGATCCATCATTATCACTCTGGATTAAAAAGACACCATAAAATTGTTCTTGGAAGTTTTACAACGATAGTTATAATTTACATGGTTGTAACTGCAATTCTCTTAAATGGAATAATAGTAAAACAAACAGTAAACAATAACGAAGTAACAGATCGCTTAGATAATTTTCAAGCATATACGCAAAACAAAATTAATGAATTAAGTGACAATATAATGAACACAAATGAAGAAATAACTTCTCTAGGAACCCAGGTTGGTTCAATTGATAAAGAATTTAATACATTAAAAGCTTCAGCTGGAGAAGATTTCTCAGGAATAATTGAAGACTCAATTAAAGGTGTTGTGACAATAAGAACAAATGTCGGCCAAGGAACAGGATTTATAATTAATGCGGATGGTTATCTGGTAACAAACTCTCATGTTTTATCTGGAGGCAGATGGGTCAAAGCAATTAATTATAAACAAGAAACAATAGATGCAGAATTCATAGGCTATGATGTAAATCTTGACATTGCTCTTTTAAAAATTCCAAACAACCAAAACTACCTAGAACTAGCAAACTCAAATAAAGTTCAAGTTGGAGAAAAAGTAATAGCAATTGGTAATCCTTTAGGACTGCAATTTTCTGTTTCACAAGGAATAGTCTCAGGAATACACAGAATAGGACCAAGCAACCTCGAGGCATATATACAAACAGATGCAGCACTAAACCCTGGAAACTCTGGAGGACCATTAATTAATAAAGAGGGCAATGTAATAGGAATAAACAATTTTAAAATAGGTTCAGGAGAAAGTCTAGGATTTGCCCTTGAATCAAACTTTATTAAAGAAGCAGTAAATAGAATATCAACAAAAACCTTAAATCAAACTTTAATGTAAAATGACAAAACAAAAAAAATCCCAGGAAGGACTAACAGTAAAAAAACAAGAAAACTTTAGTGAGTGGTACACTCAACTAATAACAAAAGCAGAACTAGCAGATTATACCTCTGTTTCTGGCTGCATTGTTTTTCGTCCAGCATCCTGGCAAATCTGGGAAAAAATTAGAGATGAAGTGGATATTAGATTAAAAAAAATGAAAGTAAAAAATGTATATTTTCCTTTGTTTATACCAGAAAGCCTGCTTAAAAGAGAACAAGAACATGTAAAAGGGTTTTCTCCTGAAGTTGCCTGGGTAACAATGGCAGGAAACACAAAACTTCCTGAAAGACTAGCAATAAGACCAACTTCTGAAGCAATAATGTATGAATCCTATTCCAAATGGATAAGGTCCCACAGAGATCTGCCATTAAAACTAAACCAGTGGAGCAATGTTGTAAGATGGGAATTTAATAATCCTGTTCCTTTTTTTAGAACACGTGAATTTGTATTTAATGAGGGCCATACTGCATTTGCAACAAAACAAGAAGCAGAAGATGAAGCAGAAAAAATAATTTCTATGTATAAAGAAATTTTAGAAGATTACTTAGCAATACCCGGGATAATAGGCAAAAAAACAGATAAAGAAAAATTTGCAGGGGCAGTTTACACAATAACAATAGAAAATTATCTTCCAAATAAAAAAGCAATTCAGGGCCCAGACTTTCATCATGACGGACAGAACTTTGCAAAAGCATATAATATAAAATTTAAAGATGACAAGGGCAAAGAAGATTATGTCTGGCAAAACACATGGGCTATTTCAACAAGAATGCTTGGAGTAATGTTTGCACTTCACTCAGATGATAAAGGCCTGGTCCTACCTCCAAAAATAGCTACAAACAAAATAGTCATTATTCCCATAATGTTTGAGAAAAATAAAAAAATACTTGATGAAGCAAAAAAACTTTCAAAAGAATTAGAAAATTTAAATCCTATCCTTGATGAAAGACTAGAAGTAACCCCCGGATGGAAATTTAATGAGTGGGAACTAAAAGGAATTCCAATAAGAATAGAACTAGGGCCAAAAGATTTAGAAAAAAAACAAGCAACAATTGTAATAAGGGACATTCTAAGCAAAAAAGAAGTAAAAATAAAAGATTTAAAAAAATCAATTGAAAAAGAATTAAAAGACATGCAAGACAGACTCTACAAAAAAGCAAAACAGCTTTTAGACTCTGCTCTTGACAAAGCAGAGAATCTAAATGAAGCACTAAAAAAATTAAAAGATCAAAAACTTGTTTTAGTGCCATTAAAAAATTCTAAAGAAGTTGAAGATATTTTAAAAGAAAAAACAAACGGGGCAAAAACTCTTAATATTCCAGAAAAACAGCCAGAGATAAAAGGAAAAAAATGCATAATCTCTAACGAGCCAGCAGATTACTGGGTTTATGTGGGAAAATCCTACTAATCTTTATCTTATTTCTTCCTCAATTTTTTTCTTAAATCCATAAAGATCATCTGCATTTAATTGCCCTCCGACAGCATCATTATGGCCTCCACCACTAGCTCCTTCAAGCCCATCCATTGCTTTTAATAAAGAATCTTTAACGTTCTTTCCCCTTAAAGATAAATTAACTTTAGATCCTTTTAAATAAGCAACCAAAATATCTTTTTCAGGATAAAGATACTTAAGATGATTTGCTATTTCTCCACTAACACTCAGATCTCCGGAATATTTAAAAAACAAAAGCTTTCCAGAATTTTTAGCCACCTGTTTAGCTTTTTCTAAAATGCGGTCGTATTTTTGTCTTATATGTTTTGTACGTTTATGAATAAAAAAATTCTTTGGAGTTTCCTCTAAAACATCATAAGGAGATTTAGAAGAAATTAAAAATTTTAACATTTTAACAACATTTGTGGTAGTATCTTTAAGTCCATCTCCTAAAATCATTGCAACCTCTCCTATTTTAGAGCCATAAAGAACTTCAAAGGGATTTTCTGTTTTACCTCCTAATTCAGGATATTCCTTAAGAAATTGTTCATAAAAAACAGGAAGATGACCATCTGCAACAGCCCCAATTGCTGCAATCCATAAATCTTGTTTTCTCTCAACTATCTGATAGCAAAGAACAGTGACTGGCTCGCAATGTTTTTCTCCGATACAAGGATTAAAATAATTAACAAAATCAGGGATAACAGCATCCACAGAATGATGATCTATCCAAACAACAGGAATATTTCTCTCTCTTACTTTTTCAAAAAACTCTTTAGAAACAACTGGCTTATCTAAAATAAAAATATAATCTGCACCAAGCTCGTCAACCTTTCTAAAATAATTGACATCTAATGCCGGAAAAGATTTTATTGCAACACCTTTTCCTCTGCCAAGCCATCTTTGTAAGAGTAAAAAACTACATAAACCATCCTGATCATTATCAAAAAAGAAAACAGGATTTTGAGATTTTTCCAGATGTTCTTTAATCTGAGATACTTGGTCCTTAGTAAGCATTAATTTAACAAAAGAATCTAGTATTTAAGAGCTTTTCTTTCTAAAAAACAGCATAAACCCAGCAATGCCAAGTAAAAATAAAAAGGCGCCTAGATAATTAGAGTAAGATGTCTCTTTACCTAAAACAAAATAACCAGTAATTTTTCCAGACAGAATAAACAATCCTAAAAGAAAATAAATAAAAGCAACAACAAACAAATGATTTAATTTAGGAAAAAGTCTTAAAAAAGGATTCTTAAAAGTTACCACATCTTCTCTTGTTCTGTAAAAAAAATTTTCAAGCTTCTGATGATCAAAAAGATCTGGATGTTTTTTAAAAGATGTTAAAAGTTTTTTCTTTACAAAAGGCTCTTTTCCTAATCCAAGCCTCTCACAAAACTCAGCACCCATCATAACATAATACCCAAAACAAACCCCAAAAGAATTAATATTTGCATTCAACATTCTTTTAGATATTTTTAACACATACTCCTTCTCACTCTTAGACAATTCATCTGACTTATTTAAGATATCTCTAGCTTTTTTTATATCAAAAGTATCAAGAAGCCTGGCACAACTTAAGGTTCTGTTTTTCTTTCTTTTTTCTGAATCAAAATTAGTTTTTATCTGGTCAAACTCTTTTATGTGCTTATCAGTCATAAAAACTAAAAGAAACCAACATTTTTAAAATTAGCTATAATTCTGTTTTTACTTCAATATTCAATCTTTCTAAAATCTTCTTCCCTGTAAAAGTTTTTCTTTAAGATTTTCTATTTCTTTTCTTAAAGAATCAGCCAAAGATTTAGAACCAAGAACTTTTTCTAGCTCTTCTTTCTCAGAATCAAAAATCTTCCCTAATGTCTTAAAATCGTTAATTAATACCAAAAGGTCCTTTTCAAGAAAACCTGTTTTTCTTAAAATCCTAACGCCCCTAGGAAAAACTGCCTTGTCATGTAATTCATCAAAAATCATTCTCATAATATTTGAAGTTTCTAATAAAAAATCAAAGCTCATGCTCTCAAGAACAGAATTTATCTTTTGATTCTCATTAAGAAAATAATCCTCTAAAACAAAATCTCTTTCCAAAGATAAATTCTTAGTAAGCTCTTTTAATCTCATACTAACAATTATTCCTTCTTTTCCTAGCTCAACTAAATATCTTCTAACATTATTAGCAATCCTTCGTATAATCTCCATTCTTTGCAAAACATTGCAAACATCACTACTTGAAACAAGATCAGTAATCTCCAAAACATTTAAGTGAGATAAAAGCTCATCAAAAGTTTCTTTTTGTTTTTCTAAGATCTGCAGGGTTTCAGTTGCTCTTCTCAAGATCTCAGAGCTGTTCTGAAGAACATGCTTATACTCTTTCCAGTAGAGAGTAATCTTATTTTTCCTTTCAGAAACAGCAACCACAATAGTTCCAAGATGCTTTGCAGTTCTCTCTGCAGATTTATGTCTTGTTCCGGTTTCATTTGTCTTAAATTTGCCACTAGGTACAAGAAGAGTATTTGCATAAAGAATTTTTTTTAAATCCTGAGAAACTACTATTGCTCCATCCATCTTTGCCAACTCAATCAATCTTTGTGCACTAAATTTGCAGTTAATCCTAAAACCCCCATCCATAACTTTAGAAATATCTTCAGTTTCAAAAACAATCAAAGCTCCCATTCTTGCTCTTAAAATATCATCTAAAGCAGTCCTCATGGCAGTTCCTGGAGAAAATATCTTTAAAATATCTAAGAAACTTTCTTCTTCAAAATTCCTGTCTTCATTTTCTGCATCTTCTAACTCTTCTACCTCCTCAATATCCTCATTTTCAGGGCTCATGTTAAGATTAAAAATTCAAAAATATATAAACTTTTAGTAAAAACCAAGACAAATTTACAAAATAACAAAGCTTTTTAAGAGAATTTAAACATATATTTGCATGAAAGATATAGCAAAAGAAATAGAAAAAGCAAAAAAGCAAGTCTTCAAAAAAGCAAAAGAAGTAAAAGGAGAAAAAATTATAGGCCCTGATTTTAACAAAGAACTATCATTATCAGAATTTATAGATTCTTACAAAAAAATAGGATTTCAAGCCTCACATCTAGACAGAGCAATAGAAATAATTAAAAAAATGAGAAAAGAAAAAGCAACAATATTTCTAGCATATACTTCGGGAATAATAAGTTCTGGATTAAGAGAGATTATAAGATATTTAGTTGAAAACAAACTAATTCATGCCCTCATAACAACAACAGGAGGCCTAGAAGAAGACCTAATAAAAACCATAAAACCTTTTGTTCTTGGAGAATTTAATTCAGATGGAAATGAACTAAGAGAAAAAGGAATAAATAGGATTGGTAACATATTTGTTCCAAATGATAGATATGTTTTATTTGAAGAATGGATTAACCCTCGACTAAAAGAACTTCTTGAAAAACAAAAACAAGGAGCAATTTTAACACCTTCAAAAATAACTTCTTTTTTAGGAGAAAAAATTAACAATAAAGAATCGGTTTATTATTGGGCAAATAAAAATAAAATTCCTGTTTTCTTACCAGCCCCTTTAGATGGATCTCTTGGGGATATGGTTTATTTCTTTAAACAATCCAATCCAGAATTTAAAATAGATGTTACTGAAGACCTGAAAAAACTAATCGATCTTTCGTTAAATTCAGAGAAATTAGGATTAATAATTCTAGGAGCAGGACCAATAAAACATGCTGCCTGCAATGCAGGGTTATTTAGAGGTGGAGCAGACTATGCAGTTTATATAAATGCAGCGCAAGAGTTTGATGGAAGTGATGCAGGAGCAACCCCCAACGAAGCTGTTTCTTGGGGAAAAATAAAACCCCGCGAATCAAACACAATAAAAGTGTTTTCTGATGCAACCCTGGTTTTTCCTTTAATTGCATATCAAGCATTCAAAAAGCAAAACTCTGAGTAATTTGTCATATACATTCTGCAACAAAAATCTTTTTAAATGAAAGTAACCATTCCAAATTACAATGAATAAATGGACTGAACTCTTTTTAGGACTAATCCTTTTATTAGGAATAATCCTAGTGGCATGGTTTTCATCAGTCAATGATTGGACTTTATTTGGAAAAAGCTTTGATTTCTTGCATCCAGCATGGATCCTTCTTAAAGGAGCTATTTTCTGGTTTGTATTTTTTGTGGGATTATTACTAATAATCTTAGGAATAAACGACCTAAAAGATTAACCTCCCCCAAGAACAATTAAAGTTCCTTCAATTATTGCAGCAATAAGCAAAAGAGGAAAGATAACCAATAAAAAGACTCTAAGAGAGTTTATTAATAAATTTTTAAATGATTCTTTAGCAGTAAATAAATAAGTTCCAAGTTTAATTCCAAGAGCCATAGAAATAAAAATAGCAGGAAGTTCAAAAATACCATGAGGCAAAATTCTCCACAAAATAGTAAATCCCTGCTCTTTAACACTAAGAATAGCTACAAACCCTAGAACATAACCATTAATAATTGCTGTAATTAAAGGAAAAATTCCAAAAATTATCCCAAAAACAACCCCTAAAAAACTGCTCTGCAAATTATTCAGAAAAATAAATCCAATAAGCTCTTTATTAGACATACCCTCTGTCTCAATTAATAGGTTCTTAAGGTAAGAAAGAATCTGTTCATTCAAATTCTGGCCTAAAACATTTTTAAAAAAAAGATTTACTAAATCTTGATAAAAAAAACCAATAACCACAAAAATAAAAAATATTAAAATTACAAAATAAAGATAATTCCGAGCGTCCTTAAGAAAACTATAGCACCTTAAATACTCGCTCTTAAAACTAAATACTTCTTTTTGCTTTGTCTTCTTTTTATCCCTCTTTTTAGACATGTAAAAAATAAAAGAACATAGATTACTTAAATCTAACTAAAATATTTGCTTATTGCTTTGGTTTTATTTTTATATTTCTTTTTTAAATAAGCTCCATAAAAAATTCCTAATAAAAATCCTCCTAGATGAGCGGTATTCCCTATCGGAATATTTCCTGCTAAAGAGATAAACCATAAAAGAACAAGCATTCCAGGAGCAGCATATTTCATTTTTACTGGGATAGGAATAAACATAATATAAACAGGCAAATTAGGAACTATGATCATAAGTAATCCAATAAGTCCAAAAATAGCTCCAGATGCTCCAACAGCAAAGCTATTTAATTCTTCAGCAAAAACAAGAGAAGAAATCACAAATAAAAAAGAAGCAAATATTCCAGATGCTAGATAAAAATAAAAATATCTTTTTGCTCCTAAAAGTCTTTCCACTAAAGAACCCACAAAAAATAAAGAAATCATATTTGCAAAAATATGAAAAAATCCGCCATGCATAAACATGCTTGTTAAAAAAGTCCACAAATATTTTCCTTGCAAAATATTTGCTGGTTTTATAGCGATATAATCAATAGGAACAATTTTAAAATAAATTAAAAGAGTAAAAAGAATAAAAGCAATTATATTGATGATGATAATCGAAGTATTAACCTTCATACTAGAAAAAAATCCTGCTTTCATCTTAGGAGCAATATTGTAAACTCTTACCATTAAAAACTTTATTTTTTGAATTTTTTCTTTTTATTAGTCTTCACTGCTTTCTTAATATATTTCTTTGAAATCTTCTTTGTAGATTTCTTTAAACCTTTTTTTTGAATTTTCTTAGATTTAGAAACATTTACTTTTTTCTTAGAAGCACTCTTTGTTTTGAGGGGTGTTTTTTTGCCTTTACCGCTAGTCTCTAATCTTTTTTTTGCAGCCTCTCTTCTAGATGCCTGTTTTTTTTCTTTTGCATCTTTATCTCTCTTTTTATTTTCCTTATCTTTTTTCTTGCCAACTTTTTCTTTTTCTTGATCTATTTCTTTCTGAACCTCTCGCAAATCATTATTAAGCTTGTCTAAATTTTTCTTAAGCTCTTTTAAAAGAGAAGTATTATCTTTTAAAACAAAAACATTACCACACTCTGAACATGTAAAATCTCTAAGTAAAGCATTCTCCTCATTATATTCAACATTACAAAGCTCACAAATATAAAATTGCTTTGTTTCTCTACTTTTAATCTGGCTGTTTATCTGCTCTATCTTATTAACTAATGCGTCCCTTAAAAATTCTAAAGACTTCAAAACTTCTATCTTCCAAAAATAAGTATACCATCCTTTTCTCTTATCTTTCTTTCTTATAAAAGAGACAAGCCCCTGATCAGATATTTTATAAAGAATATTTCTCGTCTGATTAATGGTCATATCTAATTTTTTAGCGATAATAAACTCATTAACATGTTTTTCACTATCCAATAAGTCTGCTATTGCTTCGACCTGTTTACCAATAATTAAATTAATAACTTCTTTCAAAAATCTCTTTAAATCTTTTCTATCTTTCTTCTGCATCTTATCATTAAAAAAAAACCAAATAAATACCTTTCGGTTATCTTATTTCAATTAGTTTACTAAAAGAGTAAAAAGATAAAAGTTTTTAAACCTATATTATTTATTATAGATATCAAAAAAACTATGTTTAATTATAGCAAAAGCTAATATATCAATAAAATGGGGTGGTTCAATAAAAAAAATCAAGGGGTGCAGACATCAATAGTATCACAACCTGGTTCTCTTCCTGAATTGCCAAAACTACCTTCTCTTCCAGACATTCCAGAACTAAAACAAAAAAAACAAGAAACAAAAGAACCTCTTCCTCAACTTCCAAGTTTTCCAAATAGTTCTTTAGGGCAAAAATTTTCCCAAGATACAATAAAAGAAGCTATTTCTGGGAAAAACCCAGAATTTAATGATTTTCATCCTGGGGGTAAAAAAGGTGACATGGTTTTCGAAGCAGATGACTTTGCGAACTACAAACAAAACGTGCGAACGATGCCAACAAAACCTTTAAAGCCAGTTAAAGAAGAATTCACCTTTCCAGTAAGAAAAGAAATAGAAACACCAGAAGAAGAAGATTTTGAACTAGAAGACTTTGAAACAGAGCCAGAAGAATTTGAAGAAGAGCCTTCTCTAGTTGAAGAGGAAGAAACATTTGAAGAAAAAGAGCCAGAAGAATTTGTTAGAGAAGATCGTCAAGATACATACTCTTTAAAAAGAGAACCAGTATTCATAAGAATTGATAAGTTTGAAGAAGCATTAAAAGTCTTTGAAAAAACAAAAAAAGAAATTTCTGATATTGAAAAAACAATAAAAGATATTGCTCAAGTAAGAGAAGACGAAGATAAAGAACTAGAGTCTTGGCAAAACGATGTTGTAAAAATTAAAGAGCAAATCGAAAAAGTAGATAAAGACATTTTTTCTAAAATAGAATGAAAAAAAATCAGATAATACACATCAGGCTAGACCCTGATGAAGCAATAGAATCGCGTAAAGACGTTCTAAATACAGAAGTTGATTTAATAAAAATTGCTCAAGAAATAAAAAAATATAGAATTCTTAGATTAAGAGAGCTGCAGCTTAAAATAGAGTTGTACAAAAAAGTAAAAGAATTTAGAACAGAGATGAATAAACTAAAATCACTTTTACCAAAACTAGAAATTCCAAGAATACTAAAAAAACACGAAGAAGACATGCACAAAGAATTTATTATAAAAGACTTAAAACCAAAAGAAGAAAAAACAAAAAAAGCTAAAGGGAAAACACAAGAGCCTGCAGAACCCCCAGAAGATGATCTAGAAAGGCAACTTAAAGAAATCCAGGATAAATTGAATAAGCTGGGTTAAAAGAAACAATTTTTAAAATCCTTATTCTTATCATAAATAATGATAGATCGTAAAGAATTAATAAAAAAATATTTAGACTTTTATAAGAGTAAAGACCATTTAGAAATACAAAATAGCCCTCTAATTCCAAAAGAAGATCCAACAGTTTTATTTACAACAGCAGGTATGCACCCTCTTGTTCCTTTTTTACTAGGTCAGCCACATCCTTTAGGAAAAAAACTCTGCAGTATTCAAAAATGCATTAGAACAGGAGATATTGATGAAGTGGGAAATGAAACTCACCATACTTTTTTTGAAATGCTTGGAAACTGGAGCCTAGGAGATTACTGGAAAGAAAAAGCAATTACAGATAGTTTTGAATTTCTAACAAAAATACTAGAGATCCCAAAAAATAAAATAGAAGTTACTTGCTTTAAAGGAGATAAAGATGCAAAAAAAGATACTGAAGCTGCAAAAGTCTGGGAAAATTTAGGAGTAAAAAAAATAAAATTCTTAGGAAAAAAAGATAATTGGTGGGGGCCAGCAGGAAAAATAGGTCCATGCGGACCAGACACAGAAATGTTTGTAGACAAAATAGAAATCTGGAATGATGTTTTCATGGAGTATAAAAAAACAAAACAAGGAAAATATATAGAAGCCAAACAAAAAAACATTGATACTGGAATGGGTGTAGAAAGAACTCTTGCGATTTTAAATGGTCTCACAGATAATTATCTAACAGAAGTATGGAAGCCCATAATAGAAAAAATAGAACGCCTTTCAGGAAAAAAATATGAAGAATATAAAAAAGAAATGCGAATTATTGCAGACCACATAAAAGCATCTATATTTATTTTATCTGAAGGAATAACCCCTGGAAACAAAGAACACGAATATGTTCTAAGAAGATTAATAAGAAGAGCCATAATAAATTTAAGAAAACTAGGATTTATTGGTACAGATCTAATAAATCCAATAGCAGAAAAAGTATTTGAAATTTATCCTGATTACAATGAATTAAAACAAAAAAGGAAATTTATATCTGAAGAGATTAAAAAAGAAGAAGAAAAATTTGATAAAACCTTAGAAAAAGGCCTTGGCCTTTTTGAAAAAATAACAAAAAACAAAAAAATATTATCTGGTAAAGACGCATTTCTCCTCTTTCAATCCTATGGATTTCCAATAGAGATAATAAAAGAGATTTCAAAAGAAAACAAAATTAAAGTTGATGAAAAAAGTTTCTTACTCGAACTTGCAAACCATCAAAAATTATCGCAGACAGCATCAGTAGGAAGATTTAAATCAGGTCTAGCAGATCACTCAGAAAAAACAACACACCTCCACACAGCAACACACCTTTTAGTTGCAGCCCTTAGAAAAGTTCTAAAAGACAACACAATAATTCAAAAAGGCTCAAACATAACTCCAGACAGACTTAGATTAGACTTTTCTTTTCCTAGAAAATTAACCCAAGAAGAATTAAAAAAAATACAAGATTTAGTAAACGAGCAAATAGAAAAGGGGCATGAAATCTCAAGACAAGAAATGTCTCCAGAAGAGGCAATTAAACAGAGAGCCCTTGGAAGTTTTGAAGAAAAATATGGAAAAATTGTCTCTGTCTACTCAATTGGAAACTTCTCAAAAGAAATCTGCTCTGGTCCGCATGTAAAAAACACCAGTGGACTCGGCAGATTCAAGATCTTAAAAGAAGAGGCATCTTCCTCTGGAGTAAGAAGAATTAAAGCAGACCTCATTTAAGTCAACCCAAGCAAAACTAGCACCAAAAACCATAAAAAATTTTATCGACGATAAAAATCAAATTTTTATCCTTCAAAAATCTCTGCACAATAGCGCCAAATTCAAAAAGATAAACTTTTATAAATATTAAATTCGTCTAGATTCACATGACAGTAGAAGAGGTTGCAGAAGAGTCTGTTTCTAAAGATCCGAAAATATGTTTCCTAGGAAACTATCCCCCAAAAGAGTGCGGTATCGCAACTTTTACAAGAGATCTAGTCACGTCGATGAATAGAGCATTTAACCCAAAACTTAGATCACGAGTAATTGCTCTAAACGATCCAGACGCCCATTACAGCTACGACAACAAAGTTATCTTTGAGATTAACCGGTATACTCCTGAACATTACACAAACATGGCTAAGACTGTTAATGAAAATCCAGACCTAAGAATAGTCTGCATCCAGCATGAGTTTGGAATCTTTGGAGGAAAATACGGAGAGCATGTTCTTTATTTCTTAGAAGAAGTAAAAAAGCCAGTTGCTGTAACATTCCATAGTGTCCTTCCAAACCCAAACCCAGAAAGAAAATGGGTAGTTAAAAGAATAGCAGAAAAAGCTTCTGCAATAATAGTAATGGCTGAAGCTGCAGTAGAAATACTAAACAGAGACTATGGAATAGAAAGAAGCAAGATATATGTGATACATCACGGAACCCCAAATGCACCTTTTATTTCCTCAGAACAATACAAAAAAAAGCTCAATATCGATACTAATAAAACAGTAATTTTAACTTTTGGACTCTTAAGTAAAGGAAAAGGAATTGAATATATGATTAAATCTCTTCCTCCGCTAGTTAAAAAATATCCAAATATATTATATATAATCCTAGGAGAAACCCACCCAGAAGTCAGAAGAAGAGAAGGAGAAATCTATAGAAATGAACTAACTCAATTAATTAATGACCTTGGCCTAGAAAACCATGTTAAATTCCACAATAAATACGTGACTCTAAAAAATCTAGTTGAATATATTCTTGCCTGTGATATTTATGCATTTACAAATCTTGAAATTGCCCAGATAACAAGTGGAACCCTTGCATATGCTACTGCTTGTGGAAGACCTATTGTGTCAACACCAGTGGTTTATGCTAAAGAACTTTTAGCTCAAGATAGGGGGATAGTAATAAAAGAAACAAAAAATCATGAAGAATTTACTAAAGCTCTAAATAGACTTTTGGAAGATCCTATAATGAGACAGAACATGGCTGAAGCAGCATATGCTTTTGGAAGACAGATGATTTGGGCAAATGTTGCAAGAAGGCACTTAAATGTCTTTAATAGAATAGTGAAACTCAGAGAAGAAACAACAAAGAAATACCCTTCAATAAAACTAGAGCACCTAAAAAGACTAACAGATTCTTACGGATGTATACAATTTGCAAAAAGCTCTATTCCCGACAAAAGCACAGGTTATACAGTAGATGATAATTCACGAGCTCTTATGACAACAATACTTCATAATAATTTATTTAATTCTAGAATTTCACATAACTTATCAAAAATCTACTTAAAATTCTTAGAACAAGCACAAACAAAAGAAGGCAATTTTATAAATAATTTCAAAAACAAAGATGCAAAAAAAGATGACTTTAGCCAAGATGCCTTTGGAAGAGCCATGTTTGCTCTTGGATTCACACTAAATAAAGCAAAAAATAAAAAGATAATTGATAGAACAAAAAAAATATTCAAAAAAGGGTATAAAATAATTAATGAGATGCACAGCCTTAGATCAAAAGCATTCATAATAATGGGTTTATACCACGCTTATAAAAAGGTTAAAGATTCTAAGTATGTAAATAAGATTAAGCAGCTCTCAAATGAATTAGTAAACCAGTATGAAGAACACTCTTCTGATGAATGGCAATGGTTTGAACAAAACCTAACCTATGATAATGCAAGATTACCCGAGGCATTATTCATGGCCTATGAAATAACAAAAAAAGATATCTATAGAGATGTCGCAGAAAAAACTCTTCACTTTCTTTCAGATATGACTTTCCAAGAAGATGAACTTCATCCAATTGGACAAAACGGCTGGTTTAATAGATCTGGAAAAAGAGCATTTTTTGATCAGCAACCAATTGATGCTGCAGCAATGGTCCATGTATATCTTACTGCCTATAGGATAACAAAAGACAACCACTATTATGAAAAAGCTGTTTTAGCCTTTAATTGGTTCTTAGGAAAAAACCACCTTAAACAAATGCTGTATAATGAGGGAACAGGCGGGTGTTTTGATGGATTAGGAAAACACGCACTAAATTTAAACCAAGGTGCAGAATCAACAATATCATATCTCCTAGCCCGACTCATGCTAGAAGAAATTAAAAAAGAATCGCAAGATATTTAGGAATTCACAATCACTACGTTCCACCTAGTGTTGACGCTGTGTGAGACCATGACATATGTCACCCCCTAAAATAGTTATTCAGATTATTAAGGGAAAAGACTAATACTATACAATACAGACCTTAAAGAGAGTATATTTACTTGGATAGTGTTTTATATCT
>Ga0180009_10000945_pt1 | contig 36858 bp, 29 predicted proteins | sample OS_PC_MetaG_FD_123537 | JGI IMG/M metagenome (GOLD analysis project Ga0180009, IMG submission 123537) | Groundwater microbial communities from the Aspo Hard Rock Laboratory (HRL) deep subsurface site, Sweden - OS_PC_MetaG | ecosystem: Environmental > Aquatic > Deep subsurface > Groundwater... | reverse complement strand
CGGACCAGACTGCCACCTGCTCATCCCGCTCATCCCTCCTGGTCGGTAGCTGCGCTTCAGGGGAAGATGAAACGGCCGATCGGATCAATATGCCTAGCCACGACCTCGTTCGTTTTCCTGACTGGAGTGGCAGGCACAGTAGGCAGGGGTGGGTACATCGACTCCCCCGACGATGAGCCCGGCGAAAACCTTACGCCACCTGCCTCTCGTCAAATGCCTCACCGCACCGTGGTACAACGAGCCCTTCTGCGACACCGCGCGGGTGCCTCGGATCCGCCGGCTTCGGCCCCCGATTGCTGTCGCGAAACCCTGTCGCGATAGCCGCCGTCGCAGATCTCGCCTGCCCTTTCTGCGACACCCAGCAGGGAGGAGAAGACGATGCTGATCGGCTACGCCAGGGTCTCGACCGAGGACCAGAAGCTCCACCTGCAGCACGACGCGCTCTCGACCGGCGGTTGCAACAAGACCTTCGACGAGAAGGTCTCCGGCGCTGGCACACGGCTGCCCGGCCGCGACGAACTGCTCGACTACTGCCTGGAGCTGGCCGCCCAGGGGGACGACGGCGCCCTTGCCGCGTGCATGGGGCTCTACCTCGGGATGCGGCCGGGGGAGGTTCTGGCGCGGGTTGTCCGGGATGTAGATCGCTATGCCGATGGGGTGAGGCTGTGGATCGACTCGGGCAAGACGGAGAACGCCCAGCGCTGGCTCGAAGTGCCAGAGCCCATGGCCTCGTTGCTGACCTGGTGGGTGGAGGGCAAGGCACCATCGGCGCCGCTGTTTCCCGGCCGGGGGATCGCCATCCGCACCGACAGGTGGCTCCGTCGCCGCCTCGAAGGGCTGTGTGATGCGGCAGGGGTTCCCAGGGTCTGCCCCCATGCCCTGCGCGGCACCCACAGCACCCTGGCGCGTCAGGGAGGCGCTTCTGGGAGGGTTGTAGCCGACCAGCTGGGCCATGGAAGCGAGCGGATCACCGAACAGCACTATCTGGCGCCGGGGACCAAGCGCCGGGCGGAGCAGAAGGGCTTCAAGCTGGTCGCCGGTGGGAAAAAATGAGAGCCGGATTTTTCCCACGGGGTGCAGGGGTGCGGAATCAAAGGCGCCGATAGGGGCGCCGGACACGTCCGGGAGCCGGATCGAGCAGATCAGATCAGATCGAGGCGTAGAAGCTGAAGGTGTTGCTGCCGATGCGGATCTCGTCCCGGTTGCTCAGGGAGCACTCCCGCACCGGCTTGCCGTTGAGCCAGACCGGCCGGAAGCCGGCGTTGTGGATCAGGCGGTAGCCCCGCGCCCGCTTGACGATCAGCGCGTGTCGGTCGCTGATGAACCAGCCTGACAGCGGCACGTCCGCGTCTATCGACCGGCCCAGCACCGTGGTGGCCCGGATCAGCGAGATCCGTCGCCCCGGACGCCCCCCGGGCCCCAGCACCTTGATGTGGGCGGCATGCTCCTCGGACTGGTCGCGCTGGACCCGGTGCACCTCGCTGATGCTGAGGAAGCAGGTCTCGGCCGGGTCCACCTGGTCTGTCCGTGGCGCTCGCTCGCGGGCCTCGAGCAGCGCCAGTTGCTGCGCGGCGGGGCGAAACAGCACGACGAACTTGCCGATGCCGATCTCGTCGCCGGGCGCCAGCTCGGCCTGCCGTATCGGCCGACGGTTGACGATCGTGCCGTTGGGGGTGCCGAGATCCTCCAGTACTGCCCGCTCGCCGTCGTCGAGGAAGCGGATCTTGCAGTGCAGGCGGGAGACGCTCGGGTTGTCCAGCACGACGTCCTGTCGAGGGTCCCGCCCGAAGGAGATGATGCCGCTGTGGAAACGGTACTCCGAGACGATGGCCCGGCTCAGCAGCACCACCAGGTGGATCTCCCGCGGTGCCTCCAGGTGCCGCTCCCTCACGACGGGCAGGGGGAGGACGTGCTGCGGGGGCCGCGGGCCTGCGCCAAGGTGCGGGTCAGGTGGCCGGGCCGCCGACCTGTTGTCTGCCGTCGGCACCCGGACATCGAAGGCCGTGTCGGGCTCGAGGTGCTCGAGGGCCATCGGCGGCATGGGCCGCTCCTCGGTCTGCATCGCGTTCGAGATCAGCACCACGTCGGTCTTGAGCACGATCTCGCTGGCGTGCAGCGGTTCGCCGCACTGGGGGCAGTGGGCGACCGAGGGGTCATGGATCAGGCGGCGACATCGCTTGCAGCCAGTCATGGGTGCCGGGGCGCCTTCTTCTGTTGCCGCTTGCTGTTCCCAGGTGTTCGACGGGGCGCCTGTCCACGCAGTCCGTTCCACCAGGCCCGGTCGTAGCGCTCGAGGAGCAGGCCGAGGCCCTTCCACAGCTCGGCGGCGGTGCCGTCGACGCGTCGCCGGATCCAGAACCCGATGGCCATCTGCGGTGTGAGGTTGGTGCCGTTTTGCGACAGGCCGTAGCCGGGCAGGGCGCTGCCGAAGCGTTGCCGCAGGTAGTCGATGCCGTCGAAGCCCTTGCGTTTCATCGCCGACAGGTAGCCGCGCTGCTCCGTGGGCCAGCGCTGGCCCCGCTCCAGGTGCTGGTAGCTCTCGGCCATCAGGCGGAAGAAGCGAGCAAACAGCCGGTCGTACAGCGTCTGGCAGCTGTGTCCCAGCACGGCGGCGCCGGGGTCGGGGATCAGGTTGAGGTAGCCCCAGCGGACGATCGCGGGGTTGAACCGGCTGAACCCCCGGATCGTGGTCGACTTGTTGCGGTAGATCTTGAGCCCCGAGAGCTTCTCGATCGCCCGCAGGTCGCCGAAGCCAGGCTTTGGTCGGCCGAGGTGCAGCGCCGCGGCCTCGCCCAGCCCTCCGTACTCCATGATCCCGCTGATGCCGGCCTGAAACTCGCCATAGGCTCGGTTGCCAACCGTGAGGCGAGGCGAGCCACGATCGAACATGTACTCGTAGGGGCTGTCGAACCAGTGGGTGTAGATCGACACGAGGGCCCCGGCGGCGACTGGCGTGCCCGGGGACCGACGCTTGTCGGTGTGGGTGAAGCCGGTGATGCAGAGGGCGAGCGCGAGGAACAGTGCAAGAGCCGAGCGGTGCATGAGCCCATTATCCCGATTGTGGGAGGGAGGGTCCAGAATCGGCTGGGGCTCAGGCCAGCTCGCCGATGGCAGCCTCCACCGCGGCGAGGATCGTGCCGTCCTTGACCAGCCGGGTCATGGTGTTGATGTCGCCGTACAGCGGGCGATCCTCCACCAGGGGCTCCACGTGCTCGCGGATGCAGTCGTATGCCGCCTTGCAGCCCTTGCCGGGCAACAGCGGCTTGCGGAACTCGAAGGCCTGGGCCGCGTTGAGCAGCTCGATGCCCAGCACGCCGCAGGCATGGTCGATGATCTGCCGGGTCTTCAGCGCGGTGGTCAGCCCCATGGAGACGAAGTCCTCCTGGTCCGCCGCGGCGGGGATCGATCCGTGGCAGGCCGGGGTGGTGAGGACCCGGCTCTCGCACACCAGCGCCCCCGCCGTGTACTGCGACAGCATCATCCCCGAGAACATCCCCGCGCGCTGGACCAGGAAAGCGGGCAACCCGCGGCTGAGGTGGGGATTGATCAGGCGGTTGAGCCGGCGCTCCGAAAGCGCGGCCACCGTGGTCACGGCGGTGCCGAGGAACTCCAGGCCGAAGGCCATGGGAGTGCCCTGGAAGTTGGCGCCGGGGATGTAGAACAGGTCGGCCTCGTCGGGGAAGAAGACCGGGTTGTCGCCCACGCCGTTCATCTCGGTCTCGATCACGTTGCGGGCGTAGGCCAGGACATCGCGGGCCGGGCCCTGGACCTGCGGCGTGGAGCGCAGCGAGTAGGCGTCCTGGACCTTCTTCTCCTTCTGCGCCAGGATTTGCGAGTCCTGCGTCACCTTGAGGATGTTGGCGGCGCAGGTCACCGACCCCTGGTGGCCGCGGATCTCGTGCAGCCGGCGGTCGAAGCTGATCATGTTGACCAGCAGGGCGTCCATGGTCATGGACGCGGCGATGTCCGCGGTCTTGATCCACCGCCCGACGTCCGCCACCTGCAGCGCACCCATGCCGGTGATCACGTTGGATCCGTTGATTGTGGCCAGCCCATCCCGGGCCTCGAACTCGATCGGCTCCAGCCCCTTGGCCCTCAGGCCCTCGAGGGCCGGCACGATCTTGCCATCCAGGTAGACGTCGCCCTCGCCGATGAGCGTCAGGGCCATCTGCGCCATCGGGGCCAGATCGCCGCACGCCCCGACGCTGCCGCGGATGCACATCACCGGGGTCAGGCCGGCGTTGAGGATCTTGACCATCTGCTGCAGAACGAGCGGTCGTAGGCCGGAGTGGCCCTTCGAGAGCACATTGACCCGGGTGCACCATCCGGCCCGGCTGGACTCGACCGGGGCCGGCTCGCCCTGGCCCGCGGCATGCGAGTAGATCAGATAGCGCTGGAACGACTTGTGCTGGTCCGGGGAGAGCGTGACGTCGGCCAGCTCGCCGATGCCTGTGTTGATGCCGTACATGATTTCGCCTGCGGCGAGGTGCTGCTCCAGCATGCGCCGGCAGCGATCCACCCCGGCCATCGCCTGGTCGGAGACCTGCATCGGCTCGAATCGACGAGCGACGCGCTCCACGTGCTCGCAGGTCATGGATTTGCCGTCGATCTGAACTGCCATCTCGTGCCTTTCTGCTGGTCAGGTCAGGTGGGTATAACACCAGCGGCCCATCATGGAAAGGGCGGGAATCGATGGAGCAGGCTGATAAGTATCGTGTTTTCCATGGTGACGGGTCATGACGATTTCACCTTCTGGTCCTCCCCGTCTGCCACACGTGTTAGGGTCCCGGGACAGCAGGAGGTCGACATGTCCAGCACCGGACCCCACCGCAAGATCATGCTGGCCGAGGGCAAGTACGAGCTGACGGAGCAGGCGGGGGAAGGAGGAATGGCGACGGTCTGGAAGGCCGTGATGCGGGGTGCGGCGGGGTTCTCGCGCTTCGTGGCGATCAAGCACATCCGGCAGCAGCTCCACACCAACGACGAGTTCGTCAAGATGTTCGTCGAGGAGGCGCGGGTGGGCTCGCAGCTGCAGCACGCCAACATCGTGCAGACCTTCGACTTCGGCCAGGACAGCCACGGCGTCTACTACCTGGTCCTGGAGTGGGTGGAGGGGCTGGATTTCGGCCGCTACCTCGATGCCCAGCTCGCGGCGGGCCAGCGTCCGCCCTGGCCGCTGGTGATCGCCGTGGGCGTCGAGACCCTGCGCGGCTTGAGCGCGGCCCACGAACGGGTCGACGGTCACGGCAATGTCGCGCCGGTGATCCACCGCGACGTGACCCCGCAGAACATCCTGGTCGGTACCAACGGGATCGTGAAGATCACCGATTTCGGCCTCTCCAGGGCGATGGATCGGCTGCAGATGACCCACCCCGACGTGATCAAGGGCAAGCTGCGCTACCTGGCGCCCGAGGTGACCATGGGGCAGCCGGCGACGGTGAAGAGCGACCTGTTCGGCCTGGCCATCGTGCTGTGGGAGGCGCTGGCCGAGCGTCCGCTGTACCTGGGCAACACCGACGCCGAGGTGTTTCTCAGCGCCCGCAAGGCCGAGGTCCCGCCCCTGAACGAGCTGCGCCCCGATCTGCCCGCACCGCTGGTGGAGGTGCTCAACGTGGCGCTGGCACGCGATCCGGGGCAACGTTTCGCGTCGGCGCGGGAGATGCTGCGCGCCCTGACCAGCCAGCTGCGCCAGGTCGCCGAGTCGACCGACGCCTTCGCCCTGTCCCGCGCGGTGATTTGGGCTCGAAACGCCCTCGGGATGCCGGAGCCCCGCCCGGTCCCCCCGGCGTAGTGTTGCTCCAGATTCCCGATCATTCCCGATCAGGAGAATCTGGCCTCGACCGTGGCGTGCCTGTGGCGTTATCCTGATGTTTCGTCTTCGGCCATGGACCTCCAGCGGACAGGCTCGCTTCACGGCAAGCGCTTCGGCAACTACATTGCCCACCAGCGCATCGGCCAGGGCGGTATGGGCAGCGTGTACAAGGCGGAGCACCCCGAGATCGGCCGGACGGTGGCGATCAAGGTGCTGATGAGGCACCACAACGAGGAGATGCTCCAGCGGTTCCTCGAGGAGGCCCGCACCATCGCGCGCATCGGTCACGCGAACATCGTCGACATCTTCGACTTCGGCCGCACGCACAACGACCGGCTGTACTACGTCATGGAGTGGCTCGACGGCCGTGAGCTGCGGGAGGTGATGAACGAGAAGATCCCGATGTCGCCCGACCAGATCACGCCCTACCTGGAGCAGATCTGCGCCGGGTTGCAGGCGGCGCACGACACCGGTGTGATCCACCGCGACCTCAAGCCGGCCAACATCTTCGTCCTGAACCGAGAGCCGTTGACGGTCAAGATCCTCGATTTCGGCGTGGCCAAGCTGCTGGACGCGCCGGTCAGCAGCCACCTGACCTCCCCCGGCATCATGATCGGCACCCCGATGTTCTGCTCGCCGGAGCAGGCGGCGGCAGAGCTGGAGAAGCTCTGCCCCCAGACCGATCTGTATGCCCTCGGGATCATCGTCTACTGGATGCTCACCGGCCAGCCGCCCTTCATGGCGGACAACAACGCCGTGCTGCTGGCGATGCACATCACCGACAAGCCCAAACCGATCCTGGAGCTGGTGCCCATCGTCCCGACCGGCATCGCAGCGCTGGTCGAGCAGTGCCTGGCCAAGGAACCGGGCGACCGACCGGCCTCGGCCAGTGGGCTGATGGCGGCCTGGAGCGCGGCCCTCGGGCAGCATGATCTCGAGGCAACGGTGACGGAGCGCCCGGACCCGGGGTCCTACGATGACGGCCCGAGCGGCATCCTGGTCTTCGTGCCGATGACCCCGGTCGAGGAGGTGATCCCGACCTCGATCAGCGGAGAGGCGGTGATCAGCATCAGCTCGCGCGAGGAGCCCGAGGCGGTGGTCACCCTGCCGCCCGAGTCCGCGGATGACGACGACGAGCCCGCCGGGTCAGAGGAGCAGACCACCACGTCGGTGGAGACCCCGGCAGGCAAGCGAGAGACGAGGCCGGTTGCGCCGTGGACGCCGCAGGACCAGCCGGAGGCGAAGCCGGAGCCCAAGCAGGCCCCCGAGCAGGCCCCTGAGCAGGCCCCCGAGGAGGGGCCCGCCCCGAAACCCGAGGAGCCCGTGGCCCAGACCGGCCCGCTGCAGCGGGTCCCCACGCATGTTCCCGCCAACACGACCACCGAGCGCTCGGCCCGGTCCAGGGGCCGGGTGGCGCCGTGGCTGCCCTGGGTCCTGCTGGCGCTCGCTGTGGGTGTGGCGGTGGCGCTGGCGCTGCTGAGGTGAGGTAGCCGATCTGCTCAGGCCAGCAGGCGCGCCCGCGCCCGCACCCTGAAGAACAGCACCAGGAGCACGACGCCGTAGACCAGCGCGACCACCGGGCCCAGCAGCATCAGCGCCATGCTGCCGTCGTAGAAGTACCTGCCCGACATCTGGCTCTGGTCCAGCAACAGCTGCCACAGCACCTGTCCCCCGACCCCGAGGACGAAGAGCAGCACCACGGCGAGCAGGCTGCTCGCCAGCCCGAGCAGCAGCGCCAGGCCGGCTCCACGTTTGCCGGTGGCGCGGCCCAGGCGCACCGTGAGCCACAGCCCACCTGCCAGGCCGATGGCCAGGCCCAGGGCAACCAGCACCCAGCCCCAGCGGTACTCCAGCGGGCGGCGGGCGGTGATGCCGAGGAAGTCGGCTGGCACCCCGTCGAAGCGGCCGGACAGCCGGTCCCCCTCGCGGCGCAGCCGCGGCACCGACGCCGCCTCCCAGCCGCCGGGCAGGTGTACCTCGAGCTGCAGCGTGCCGAAACGACCGAAGCGACGCGCCGGCTCCAGCAGGTAGCCGACCTGGTGCGAGACGTAGGGCACGCCGGTGTCGTACCAGGCCGGGGCCAGGTGATAGGCGATCTGGAGCTCGTGCGTGGCGGCCGCGCCCAGCGGCAGGGAGAAGACGATGACGTTCGCCTCTTCGGCGAAGGAGTAGGGCAGGGTGTCGTCGCCGTCAATCGCCGGGGTCCGCGCCGCTTCTATCCACTTGCGAGGGATCTTCTCCCGCTTCATCGCGGCCCGCGGCAGCAGCTTGCCGTCGAGACGGATCTCGCCGCGCTCCAGGCCCGGGGTGACGAAGACCAGCCGACGGGTGCCGGCGGGGCCCTGGTTGCGGATCTGGTAGCGCACCTTCACCGGCATCGCCGAGGCGGAGGCCAGGGGGCGCAGATCGAGCTCGATACGCTCGCTCAACACCTCGAGGTCGGTCAGCTCCCCGGAGGGCTCGCCGGCCGGCTCCCCGTCCTGCCAGGGGGCGCTGATGTTGGCGTGGACATCGGAGGCGGCGCCCAGTGCCAGCAGTGCCAGCAGCGTCGCGGCTTTCACCTCGGCACCTCGCGGGTGGCGTCCGGATCGACCACGATCACCGCCGCGCCCTCGAACCTCCCCTCCCTCAGGGCTGTGAGGGCCTCGTTGGCTCGCTCCAGCTCGAAGGGAACGACCTCGGTGCGCACGGGCACCCGGGGCGCGAGGGCCAGGAAGTCGAGGCCGTCCTGCCGGGTGAGGTTCGCGACGGAGCGCAGCACGCGCTCCTCCCACAGGATCTCGTAGGGGAAGCTCGGGATGTCGCTCATGTAGATCCCGGCGCAGACCACGACGCCGCCTCGCTTCACCGCCCGCAGCGACGCGGGGACCAGCGGCCCCACCGGGGCGAAGATGATCGCGGCGTCGAGCTTCGCCGGCGGCGCGGCGTCTGTGTCCCCGGCCCACACCGCCCCCATCCTCAGCGCGAACTGCTGGCCCGCGCTGTCTCCCGCCCGGGTGAAGGCGTAGACCTCGCGCTGCTGGTAGCCGGCCACCTGGGTCAGGATGTGGGCCGCGGCGCCGAAGCCATAGAAGCCCAGCCGGCGGGCGTCGCCGGTCATCGCCAGCGAGCGGTAGCCGATCAGGCCGGCGCAGAGCAGCGGGGCCGCCTGCAGGTCGGGGTAGCCCAAAGGGATGGGGAAGCAGTAGCGCTGGTCGGCCACGGTCATCTCGGCGAACCCCCCGTTGATCTGGTAGCCGGTGAACCGCGCGCCGTCGCACAGGTTCTCCCGCCCGTCGGCGCAGTAGCTGCAGCGGCCGCAGGTCCAGCCCAGCCAGGGGATGCCGACCCGGTCGCCGAGGCGAAGCTGCGTGACCCCCGGGCCCAGCCCGGTGACCCGACCGACGATCTGGTGACCCGGCACCAGCGGCAGGACCGGCTGTGTCAGCTCGCCGTCCACCACGTGCAGGTCGGTACGGCACACCCCGCAGGCATGGACCTTGACCTGCACCTGCCCGGGGCCGGGCAGCGGGATCGGCAGATCGGTGAGCTGCATCGGCTGCCGTGGCTGCTCGAGCACCATCGCACGCATCGTCGGCTCCTGGTCTGCAACGCTCGATGAGGCATGTTTCCTACGCTCTGCGCCCTCCGGTGGATCATGTTGTTCACGCCGTCGGGGCGAGCAGCACCTTGAGGGCTCCAGGCCGCCCGGCCAGCTCGAAGGCGCGCTCGCCCTCGGACAGCGGCAGGCGATCCTGGATCAGCGGCGTGGGATCGACTCGATCCTGCAGCAGCCGCAAGGCCGGGACGAAGGGACCGCAGCGCGAGCAGACGATCGAGATCTCGTCCACCACGATCCTGCCGGTCTGTAGCGAGAGGGGCTCGGGGTAGGTGCTCTTGAGCACGATGGTGCCGCGCGGACGGACCGCCTGCAGCGCCAGCTCGAACCCCGACGGGCTGCCGGAGGCCTCCAGCACGAAATCGAAGTTGCAGAGGCCCACCCTGTCGGGCTCGAGCGTGGCGATCCCCGCCTGCAGCAGCAGATCCCGCTGGGACGCGTGACGTGCCACCACGGTCAGATCGCAGCCGGTGAGCGCCAGGGTGCGGGCGAGCAGCTGTCCCAGGTTGCCCGCACCCACCACGAGCACCCTGTCGGTGGGCCGGATCGTCACCTGCTGCTGGACCTGCAGAGCCGCCGCCAGCAGCTCGCAGAACACGGCGACCTCGTCGGGCATCGAGTCAGAAACGCGGTGCAGGTTGCCCGCCGGCAGGCAGAGGTAGCGGGCCAGGGCTCCGGGGCGACCCTGGATACCGAGCACCGTGCGGGACGGGCAGTGGCCCGGCATGCCGCCGGCGCAGGTGTCACAGCTGCCGCAGGCCGCGTTGATCGTGCCCACCACACGCGTACCCACCAGCGCCGGATCTTGTGGCGCCTGCACCACCTCTCCGACGAACTCGTGGCCCGGGATCCCCTCGTAGGCGAAGTAGCCGCGGGTCATGGCCAGGTCTGTGCCGCAGATGCCGGCCAGACGAACACGAACGAGCGCCTCGCCGGCGGGCGGGACGGGTCGCGGCAGGTCGGTGCAGAACGAGACGCGGCCCTCCTCGAGCCAGAGTCCCTCCATGGTGTCGCCGCTGACCATCTCAGGCGGTGGCGTCGGCGCCGGCGTCAGCGTCAGCATCAGCCTCAACGGGGGCCGGGCTCTCCTCGACGGGCTGCTCGGAGGCGGGGATCGCGCCGAAGAAGCGCTCGGGCTCCTCCAGCCAGGAGCGCAGGGTCCTGGACATCGTGGCCGCGTGGAAGCCGTCGATGAAGCGGTGGTCGAAGGTGGCGTTGACCTTCATTATCTTGCGGATGACGATCTCGCCCTGCTCCACGACAGGCTGCTCCCTGACCTCGCCGGTGGCGAGCACGATCGGCACGCGCGAGAAGGGCACGAGCGGCGGGTAGGCCGTGTCGAGCCCCAGGGTGCCGATGTTGGTGATCATCACCGACCCGAACGGGTCGCTGGGGAGGCCGGCCCAGCGCAGATCGAGGTTGAGGGTGTAGCTCAGCCATGCCAGCAGCCGCAGGAACATGTTGAGCAGCAGGTAGGGGACGAAGCGGATCATGTTGCGGCTCTTCTCCAGCGCCGGGTCCTTGCGCCGGCGCACCTTGTCGACCTTGTCCTGCACCTCGTCCACGATCTCGGGCAGGTTCTTGTCGGCCACGTCGTAGATCGTGACGCCCGACAGGTCGACCTTGTCGCTTCCCTCGTCGGTCATCACCACTTGCATGAAGATGCCGATGCGCCGTCGCAGGTAGACCCGGTTGAAGCGCAGCAGCGAGTTGGCGTCGGGCACCTTGCGCAGGGTCTCGGCCACCGCCCGTGCCAGCAGGTGGGTCACCGTCAGGTGCTTTCCCGTCGCGGCGCGGAACTTGTCGATGTAGGACATCGCGCGGTCCATCTTGAGCTCGATGGTGCCATACACCGACGGGTCGTAGGCCGTGCGCCAGGTGCCGATCGCGATCTTGCGGAAGTTGGAGACATCTTTCTTCCGTTCGAGCTCGAGGTTGGGCATGCGTCTCTCCTGAACCGGATGTCGCTACAGTCTACGGGCTGATCGCCCGTAGTAGAAGCAGGGAAATGCAGTCCGGTGGGGCGGCCGAGTCACTGGTCGTCGGCTGCCAGACTGAACCAGACCCTCGTGCCTCCTCCGGCGGGGCTCTCGATCTGCGGATCCCCGCCGTGGGCCCTGAGGATCGAGCGGACGACCGTCAGGCCGAGGCCTGATCCCTCATGGGCCTCGTCGCCGCGCACGAAGGGCTCGAAGATCGTGTCGCGGATCTCGGACGGGATGCCCACGCCGTCGTCCTCCACGCAGACCCGCACGTGGCCCGGGGGCTCCGGCGTGATCACCAGCCGGACGTTGGCGTCGGCCCCGGCGTGGGTCGCGGCGTTGTCAAGCAGGTTGACCAGCACCATCCGGACCATGCCCCGGTCTCCAGTGACCCGCGGGAGGTCGGCGACGACCTCGATTTGCGGCTTGCGGGCGGCCTCATCGGCCACCTCGCGGGCCAGCCGGGCAATGTCGAACTGGACCAGCCGCGTCAAGGGCAGGGCGTTGGTGGTCAACAGGCGCTGGTAGCGCAAGACCGCCTCGATCATCTGGGCCAGCCGGCGCAGGTTGCGCTGGGCGATCGACAGACGGGACCGGATGGCGTCGGTGATGGGCCCCAGCGACCCCTCGAGCAGCATGTCGATGTAGCCCAGCCCGGTGACCAGCGGGGTGCGGAGCTCGTGGCTGATCATCGCTGTGAGCTGATCCTTGACCTGACCGAGCCGCTCCAGCTCCCGGTTGGCCCGCGCCAGCTCCTCGTTGCGTCGTCGCAGCGCGTCCTCGGCCTGACGGCGCTCCGTGATGTCGAGGTTGACGCCCAGGATCCCGATGGTCTGGCCGTCAGCGACGATCGGCGTCACGATGTTGTAGAAGTGACGAAGCTCGCCCCGCGCCGGGAACTGCACCTCTTCCTTGACCGTCTCCCCGCCAAAGGCCCGTCGGTTGTTGGCCAGCCATAGCTCGGCGGTGCGGGGGTCGCCCGCCACCTCGTCGGGCCGCCGGCCCACGACGTCGCCCCAGATCTCGCGGCACACGCCGTTCTGCATCGTGTAGCGGCCATCGCTGCCGATGATCCAGAGATCGAAGGGCAGGCTCTCGACCAGCGCCGTCAGGCGTGCCTCGCTGGCACGGAGCGCCCGGGACAGTCTCCCATGATCGGATTCGTTGCCGCTCATGCTCTGTGTGACGCTACCTACACCCGCCCGCCGTGGCCGTCAACCAGGGCTTCGCGCCCGGCGTCGGTCCGGGTAAGCTCAGGCGATGGCGCCCGCTGCACCTGACCTCGGCCCCCGCTACCGGGCCGTCCGGCCCCTGGGCCGGGGGGGCCAGGGGAGCGTGTGGCTCGCCGACGACGCGCTGGCGCAGCGCCAGGTCGCGATCAAGCTGCTGCCCGCCTCCGCAGAGGGGCTGGACCAGCTCCGGCGCGAGTACGCCCTGCTGGCGCGGCTGCTGCATCCAGGTCTGCCCCGCGTGTACGAGCTGACCGCGGCTCCGGCCCTGGTCTTCGAGCTGATCGAGGGCCGGCCCCTTGACCGATGGTGGGATGGACGGGCGCTCACGGAGGTGGTGGGGGCGCTGGCCCAGCTGCTGGGGATCCTGGACTTCCTCCACAACCGCGGCGTGCTGCATCGCGATGTGAAGCCCGACAACGTCCTCGTCACCGACCAGGGCGTCGTTCGCCTGGTGGACCTGGGGCTGGCGCTGCCGGCGGGCGACCCGGACAAGCTGGGCGGCACCGCGGGCTACATCGCCCCGGAGGTGCTGGCAGTCGAATCGCCGCCGTCGAGGCGCAGCGACCTATACGCCGTCGGCGTGCTGCTGTTCCAGGCCATCTGGGGCCGCATGCCCTTCGAGGGGAAGGTGGGGCAGATGGTGGCGCAGCAGATGAGCGGGGAGGCGGTGCTGCCGTCCGAGGGGGGCAGCGACGGGCTGAGAGCCCTGCTGCGCCAGCTGCTGGCCCGCAAGGCGCAGCGCCGTCCCGCCTCGGCCGCCGAGGCGCTGGGGTTGCTGGAGGAGCTGGAGCCCCAGGTCGTCTCCTCGGCTGATCGCGCGCTGGTGGGGCAAGGACTGCCCGCCCCGACGCTGGTGGGGCGGGAGGAGCTGCTCCATCCCCTGATCTGCGCCATGGACGCTCTCGTGCAGCCCTCACCGGGAGCGCGGGCCGAGCGCGCGGGACAGACACTGAGCGCGAGGCGGGGAGCCTCCCCTGGAGAGCGGGCCGAGCGCGCGGGACAGACACCGAGCGCGGAGCCCGCGCCGCGTGGCTTCGTCCTGGCCGGACCCGCGGGGAGCGGGCGGACGAGGATCTGCGAGGAGCTGGTCTGCCTGGCGGGGCTGCGGGGGATGCAGGTGCAGCGGGAGCTGCGATGGAGCCCGGGCCAGCAGAAAGGTGCGGTCGAGCCACCGGCAGAGGGGGCCCGCGCGGTGCAGGCTGCGGTCGACCGGGTCTACGAGGCAGCGGCTCGGGGCCCGCTGCTGCTGATGCTGGATCAGCTGGGCCATCCGATGGAGGCCAGGGTGTTGCAGGCGCTGCACCGGCTGGCCGAGGACGAGCTGCTACCCCTGCTGATCTGCGTCTGCACCGATGCACCACCTGCCGAGCTGGCGGATCTGCGCCGACTCGAGCTCACGCTGCTCGACGAGACGGGCGTGGCCCGTCTGGTCGCGTCGATGCTGCCCACCCGCTGGTCGTCCGGGGAGCTGGCGGCGCGCGTGCACCGCCTGTCGGGCGGCAGCCCCTTGCTGGCCGTCGAGCTCACGCGCCTGGCCGTCGCTCGCCAGCTTGACCGGGAGCGGCCGGGCACAGATCTGGTGGCGGCTCTCGAGGGACTCGAGGTGCAGGGGCGCGGCGCTGCGCTGGTGGCCGCGCGGCTCGCAGGTCTCGGGCGACAGCCCCACCGCCTCGCCGCGTTGACCGCGCTGTTCGACCGGGGGCTGCCGCTGGCAGGGCTCGACCCAGACGAGCGTGGCACGCTGGACCAGCTCGTGCAGGCCGGGCTGGTGACGGAGCGGGAGGACGGCCGGATCCAGCTGTCGGCGGCGTCTCTCGGAGCGCCGCTGCTGAGGGAGCTGGAGCCACAGGTCCGTCGCGAGCTGAGTCGACGGGCGTGCCAGATCCTCGAGCTGGAGGGCGAGCCCTCGGCCGGCGAGCGAGCCTCGCTGCTCTGGCACTGCGGGCTCGCTTCAGAGCACCCGGGCTTGATGCTGGAGGGCGCACGGGACGCGCGCGCCTCCCTTGACCTTCCGCGAGCCATACGCCTCTATCGCGCAGTGTTGGAGCAGGGGCCGGATGCCGACGCCACCCTTGAGCTGGCCACCCTGCTCCAGGCGGCCGGGCAACTGGACCAGGCGGTCGGGCTGCTGCGCGGCGCAATGGAAGCCCGGGGTGGGCGGGCGGAGCAGACAACCGCCGCGGCAGGTGACAGCTCTGCACTGCGCCACGCGCTGGCCGACGCCCAGCTGCGAGCCGGCGACCCCGAGGGCGGGCTGCGTACGCTGGGGCAGGCAGCGGGAGGGAGCCGGGACAGCGTGCTGCGGGGCAAGCTGCTGCTGTTTGCCGGTCGACATGCCGAGGCGCTGCAGGCGGCGAGCCCGCTGTGCGAGGGGGCGGAGGCGATGGAGGCGCTGCAGACGGTGGGGCTGGCGCGGTACTACCTGGGACAGCTCGAGGAGGCGCGCGTCGCGCTGGAGCAGGCATTGCAGCTGGCGCGGCAGCGGGAGGATCGGCTGGTCGAGGCCAGGGTCGCCAACTCCCTCGCGCTGGTCTACCAGCGTCGGGGCGATCTCGACCAGGCCCGAACGTGCTATGCCCGGTGCGTCGCGCTCGCTCGCGCGCTGTCGCATCTGCCCTTCCTGGCCACCTTCGAGATGAACCTCGGCTCGGTCGCACAGCAGCAGGGCGACCATGCCGGGGCGCTCACCTGCTACACCCGCAGCCTGGAGGTCGCGCGCCGGTTCGGTGGTCTGCGGGAGGTCGCGCAGGTGACCCACAACCTCGGACGGCTGCTGGCGCTGCTCGGGCAGTGGGAGCGCGGGAGGGCGCAGATCGGTCGTTCGCTGCAGCTGGCCCGGACGCTGGGCTGGCGTGCCCTCGAGGCGCACAACCTGGTGGTGGACGCCGAGATCGACCTGCTCCAGCGAGGCGAGCCGGAGCAGGAGAACCTGCTGCGGGCGGCGGAGATCTTCAACGAGCTGGGCGAGCTCGCCGGATGGGCCGAGGCGCAGCTGGCCCTGGCGCGCGGGCAGCTGCCCAGCGATGCAGGCGAGGCCGCCCGGATCGCGTCCCGGGCGCAGCAGCGCGTCGAGGGCATGCCGACCCAGCAGATCCAGGCCGCGCTTATCCTGGGCCGGGCGGAGCCCACGCCTGCCCGGGCGCAGGTCCACCTGCGCCTCGCGTTGAGGTTGGCCGAGGAGAGTCAGGAGCGCGAGGCGCTGGTCGAGGCGCACCACTACCTGGCGCTGGCCCTGCATGCCCTGGGTGACGGGCCGGGCGCGGCGCTGCACCACGAAGCGGCCCGCGGGCTGCTGCAGCATCAGCTCGAGCAGCTGCCCGACGGGCTGCAGGACTCGTTCCTCGAGGTCGGCCCGCGGCGCGAGGTTCTGCTGGGCGGTCCGGGGGGGCGGGCGGACACGGCACAGGGAAAGGGGGCCGAGATCGACGTCGAGCTACTGACCGCGCTGCTGCAGATCAACAAGGAGCTCGCAGCCGAGACCGACTTCACCCGACTGCTGGAGCGGATCATCGACCACGCCGTGGAGCTCAGCGGGGCCGAACGCGGCTTCCTGTTGCTGCTGGAGGCCGCTGCGCCGCCGGGGGCTGGCGAGGAGCAGCCGCTGCAGATCGAGGTCGCGCGCAACATCGACCAGGAGACGATCCGCCGCCGGGAGTTCAAGATCAGCCGGTCCGTGGCCGAGGAGGTGCTGCAGACCGGCAAGCCGCTGATCACGGTCAACGCCATGGACGACAGCCGCTTCCAGGACTTCCTCAGCGTGCACAACCTGCGGCTGCGCTCGATCCTGTGCGTTCCGATGACCGTCCGCCGGGTGGTGCGAGGCGCGATCTACGTCGACAACCGCTTCCAGGACCGGGCATTCACCTCGACCCATTCCTCGTTGCTCTCGGCCCTCGCGGACCAGGCGGCCCTGGCGATCGGAAACCGGGAGCGGATGGAGCAGCTCCAGCAGCAGGGAGAGGAGCTGCGGAGCAGCCAGCAGGAGCTGGAGCGAGTCAACCAACAGCTCGAGGAGGCCATGGAGCGCCAGCGCCGGGAGCTCGCGGAGCTGTCGCACCTGACCCGCAGTCAGCGCGGGGAGCTCGAGGGGCGCTACCAGTTCGACAACCTCGTGGGACAGAGCGCCGCGATGCGGGAGCTGTTTCACCTGATGGACCGGGTGAAGGACTCCGACGCGCCGGTTTACATCCACGGCGAGTCGGGCACCGGCAAGGAGCTGGTGGCCAAGGCGCTGCACTACAACAGCGCCAGGCGCGAGGGGCCGTTCGTCAGCGTCAACTGTGGCGCGATTGCGGCCACGCTGCTGGAGAGCGAGCTGTTCGGCTACGAGAAGGGCGCATTCACCGGCGCCGATCGGCGACACCGTGGTCTGCTGGAGCGCAGCCACGGCGGGTCGCTGTTCCTCGACGAGGTGGGCGACATGCCGGCGGAGCTGCAGGTCAAGTTGCTGCGCGTGCTGCAGGAGAAGATGTTCCAGGCGGTGGGAGGGGAGCAGGAGCAGGCGGCCGACTTCCGCTTGCTGGCGGCCAGCAACAAGGACCTCGCCGAGCTGGTGCGCGCCGGCAGCTTCCGCGAGGACCTGTATTATCGTATCAACGTGATCCAGCTTCGACTGCCGCCGCTCAGGCAGCGTCGGGAGGACATCCCGCTGCTGGTGGAGCATTTGCTGAGCCGTCACCGGGGTGGGGAGCGGGAGCTCTCGCGGGCGACGCTCCAGCTGCTGGTGGACCACGACTGGCCGGGCAACGTCCGCGAGCTCGAGAACGAGCTGCTGCGGGCTCTGGCCCTGGGCGGAGCGACGATCGGACCGCAAGATCTCTCACCGCGGCTGCTGGAGGGGGGCAGGTCCCATCGTTATCATCCCTCGACAGATGCTCCGGTCGCCACGCTGAAGGAGGCCACCGCTCAGCTGGAACGAACCATGGCACTGGAGGCGCTTCAACGATCAAAGGGGAATGTGACCGAGGCCGCCCGCCAGCTTGCCATGACGCGAGTGGGTCTGCACAAGCTGATGACCCGCCTTGGCATCCGTCGCGAGGACGTTTCCTGAGATATACATATCATCAATAGTGTAAACTAGAGTAAACGCAGTCGCGGGAGGAGGGGAGGGTCCATGGTGATTGATTCCATGATGTTATTCGATTTGGCGGTCTGGCACTGGCCTTGCTATGTGATTCGGGCAACAGGGCAACCATGAAACCATCAACCTCCCAGCTGCTGCTCTCTGTCATCGTTCTGGTGGGCTGCGGCGAGCAGAGCAGCTCCCCGGTTCCCCAGCCGGTACCAGGGCTGATCCGTCAGAGCACGCCAACGGCGGGGGCCCTCAAGACGTTGGTGGTCGGCCTGCCCGGTGCGGTTGCAGGCAAGGGCAAGGTCCACATCCGGGAAGGGGTCGGGGGCAAGATCAAGATCGTCGACACCACCGACAGCGGCAGCTTCGTCGTGGCGCTGCCCATCGCGGAGGGTGACAGCCTCGAGGCGGCCTTCGAGACGGACGACGGGCTCAGCGCGATGGTGCCGATCACGCCGCGCTCGCTGGGCGTGACCCCCTCACTGGGGCAGCCCAAGCCGGGGGTGGTGCAGGCGCCCCACGACGGCAAGCCGGAGGTGGTGGTGACCAACGACGCGGGGGCGGGGCAGCCGCTGCTGCTCGACGCCACGCCCGACGTGGACGTGGTGGTCTCGAACATCGACAACGGCGAGGTGGTGACGACGGTCACCGACAAGGACGGAAAGTTCAGCACGAAGATCGGGGCGACCACTGGACACACGATCCAGATCATGCTGGTGACCCGCGAGGAACCGCCGGTGACCAGCGACTTCGTCAGCATCACGGTGCCCTGAGCAGGGGCAGGCGAGACAGGACAACGACGGAAGGGGCCCGGGACGGGGTCGGAGGCGAGATCTGTCCCGGACAACAGCAAACCACAGATAACGAGGACAAAGGAGCCAGTCATGAGAATCATCAGCGCGATCATTTCAGCCCTGTTGCTCGCCGCCTGCGGCGGGGAAACGCAGCCCGACGTGGTGGTCAGCTCGCAGCAGAGCGCCTGCAAGCCGGGCAGCGGCGCCTCTTTCGTCACGGGGTCGATCGACGCATCGATCCAGGGTGACACCATCACGGTGCGACACGAGGACGCCTACTACAACTGCGCATCCAAGCTGAAGCTGGACGCGACGGTGGTGGACGCCGAGATCCTGGTGCAGGAGACCATCACCAACCCTGGCGAGCTGGCTCTGTGCATGTGCAACTACGATCTGGAGGCCCAGGTCAAGGGCCTGGCGGCAGGCAGCTACAGCATCAAGGTCCTCGACGTGGACGGCAAGCTGGTGGGCAGCGCCGCGGCGCAGGTGGGCGGCGCCCGCGTGTTCCAGGTGGGACAGACGCTACAGAGCGACTGCAAGCCCGAGAGCGACGCCAGCTTCGTCGGCACCAAGATCAAGGTCGGCGTGCAGGGCAACAGCGCGACCATCCGACACCAGGACGCCGAGTACAACTGCGCGGCCAAGCTGAAGCTCAGCGCCACGCTGTCGGGCAGCGAGATCCTGGTGCAGGAGACGGTGACCAACCCTGAGGAGGCGGCGGACTGCATGTGCAACTTCGACCTGGAGCTGACGGTGGGCGGGCTGGCCTCCGGCAGCTACACCGTCAAGCTGGTCACCGACTCCGGCGCCGTGGTCGACAGCGTGCCGATCGTCGTGGACTGACAGAGCCCGGCTTCCTTCCAGGTCGTCGCACGGCTCCCGCGCCGCGGTGTTTCCTCCCTGCTGAAGCGGATCAGAACTCCAGGTAGGTGGCGTAGTCGATGTCGCTGTAGGGCACCCCGTTGACGATCCGGTTGTAGAGCAGCGAGGCGAGGAACACCTCCCGGGCGGCCTCTCCGGCGTAGAGCAGATCCTGGGTCCTGGCCTGGTTGACGAAGAAGCGAATGGCGGTCAGGTCGGCCTGCGGGTTGTCGGCGATGTGCTGCCGCACCTTGTGGGCGTGGGACGACGCGCTGCACAGCGCGCGGTGCATGCAGCGCTCGATCAGATCCCGCAGCAGCACCGTATCCTGCTGCGGTGGCGCCCCGCGCAGCGCGCAGAACAGCCGCTCGCAGGTCTTGAGCGAGGTGAGGTAGAACCAGAAGATGTCGGGGAGATCCGTGATGAGGATGTCCCGGGTGTGCCAGTCGAAGGCCTCGGCGGCACGCCCCATCCGCTCGAAGTGGTTGCCGCCGTAGAGGTAGAGCGTGTTGCGGTAGCGCACGTTGCCGGGGTACTTGACGTTGCCGAGCCGGCGGAACTCGGGAGCACCGCCGATACCCTGCTCCCGCTCGTAGCGCAGCATGTTGCGCTCCACGTCCCGGAATGCCGCGGCGGCCCGTTCGCTGTCCACCCCGTTCTCGATCATCACCAGGATGCTCTGCACGGCCCGCGGCATGAAGTAGTACAGCAGCAGCGACGGCGCGCGGTCGGACTGATCGTCCTGGATGCCCGGGTCGTTCCTCCACAGCGGCTGGCGGATGAACTGCTTCAGATCGATCTCTGGCCCGATGCTGTCGAACACACGCTCCGTCTCGGGGTCCCTGGTGCGGATCGCGGGGTTCATCCACAGCGGCAGGCCGTCGTTCTTCTCGGCCACGATCGGCAGATATGCCAGCGCCGCCAGCAGCTCCACCACCTGCGGCAGCTCCTCCGCCTTGAGCTGCTCGAACATCGATAACAGCTCGAATGCGTGGTAGGTGTAGTTGATCCGCACGGTGCGCGGGTCGTCGTTGCCGAGATAGGGCGAGAGGCCGAGCAGGTTCGTCGCCCCGTCGTGAAGGCACTCGGGCACAAGCTCCTTCTTCAGCCTGACCACGCGGCCCTGCGGCATCCGGCTGCTGTGATAGGTCATCAGGCCGGCGTAGACATAGTTGTTCATGTGCCGGTGCCTGTAGATGAACTCGATCTGGTCGGGCGTCAGCTCCCAGACGTCTTTTCCCCGCAGCTCCTGGTTGTCCATCGCGGCTCCCGAACAGCAACGACGCACCGGGGAGACTACCGTGCCGTGCTCTGGGTCGCCAGCGGGCTGTGGCGTCGGGCGCCGATCCAAGTGCGTGACCTTGCCACCCGCGGTTTGACACTCCACAGTGACAGATCGCCTGACCATTTCATGGTCCCCCGATTTGACACTCCACAGTGACAGATCGCCTGACCATGTTTCATGGTCCCCCGATTTGACACTCCACAGTGACAGATCGCCTGACCATGTTCCATGGTCCCCCGATTTGACACTCCACAGTGACAGATCGCCTGACCATGTTTCACCATCTCATGGTGGCGCAACCGGGAACATGGGTTGGGCGCAGATCCAGGCGCGGGACGATCTGCGACCAACGAAGAGGGTTGAAGAGGTGGGACCTCTTCGTGCGTCATTGGTGTTTTTTCGTCGGGCGTTGTGTGGCAAGCTTCGGCGATGGATCAGGGCAAAGAGCCGGCAGCGGGGCCCATTGGCAGCGTGAGCCGGGAGGAGCGTGACCTGATCCATGCCCTGAACCTGCGCAAGACCGGGCTGGCCGAGCTCTTCGCCTCCATCTGCCGCATGACCGACGACGAGATGGAGGCCTCGAAGCTCTACGAGCGCCTGGTCCAGGACATGGGCGCCGTCGCGCTCGAGTACCAGCGGTGGTGGGATGCCATGGCCGACAAGTACGGGTGGCAGCGCCAGCCCGATCGCAGCTGGCGCATCGACTTCGACTCCTGCGCCATCTACATCGAATGAGCACGGACCAGGAGGGCGCCCGGTGAGCACCGCCCGCGTCGGACAGATCACCATCGGCCCGGGGCACCCGCTGGTGCTGATAGCCGGGCCCTGCGTCCTGGAGGACGAGGCGCTGGTGCTCTCCACCGCACAGCGGCTGGCCCGCCTGGGGGCGGACTACGGCATCCCGGTCATCTTCAAGTCGTCCTACGAGAAGGACAACCGGTCAACGGTGGATGGATACCGCGGCCCCGGGCTGATCCGCGGCCTTCAGCTGCTGGACCGGGTCCGTTCGGCGACCGGCCTGCCCCTGCTCTCCGACGTGCACCGCGAGGCGGACGTGGAGCAGGCGGCGGCGGTGCTCGATGTGGTCCAGGTCCCCGCCTTCCTCTGCCGCCAGACGAGCCTGCTGCTCGAGGTCGGCAAGCACGCGCGGGCTGCCAACCTCAAGAAGGGGCAGTTCGTCGCGCCCACCGACATGGCCGGCTCGGTGGAGAAGCTGCGGGCCGGGGGCGCGCAGCATGTCATGCTCACCGAGCGTGGGTCCTGCTTCGGCTACAACCGCCTGGTGGCCGACGTGACGGCCATCCCCCTGATGCAGCAGCTCGGGTGCCCGGTGGTCTTCGACGCCACGCACATCGTGCGGCACCACGGCATCCCCAGCGGCCATCCGGGCGGCGGGGCGCCCGAGCTCGTGCCGGTCCTCGCCCGGGCGGGCGTCGCCGCCGGGGCGAGCGCGCTGTTCATCGAGACCCACCCGGAGCCGAGAGAGGCGCTGTGCGACGCTGCGTCCATGCTCCCGCTCGACGAGCTGGGACCGCTGCTCGACACTGTCCTGCCCATCGCCGAGGCGGTCGCGGCGCCGCGAGCTGGCCGGGCCTGATCCGCCGACCCGCGGTTCAGCGCCCGTCGCCGCGTTCCCTGGCAGGCTGATCGGGGAGCAGCTCCATGCCCGACGAGGTATGGTGGACCCGCTCTGTGGCCGGCGACCGCGAGCAGTAGACCATCTGTGCCAGCTTGTGCTCCGGCGGCTCGCGTTGATCACAGATCGCGCAGAGGCGGAGCTCGTCGGCCCTGCCCAGCGCGTGCAGCTCACGAATGCGACGCAGCTCGGGTCCCCCCAGGATCTCGGCGAAGGTCTGGTTCCTCAGGTCGCCGATCAGCATCTCGCCGTCGAAGTCGAAGCAACAGACGTTCACCGTGCCGTCGACCTGCACCTGGATCGGGCCCGCCGCGGGGCGTCCGCAGGTCGCGATCCGCTCGTTGCCGATGGCGCGGTATTGCTGGCCGTCGACCCAGTTGTGCGGCCGCCAGACCTCCAGGTAGTCCACCACGTCGCGCCACTGCTCGATCAGGCGGGGGATCTCATCCCGGTTTTGCTCCAGCTCGCAACAGGTCAGGCCGACGACCAACCCATCTCCGCGCAGCTGTGCCAGGCGGAGGATCCGCTCCGTGATGTCCTGATAGGTGCACGCCGCCGGCGGGCGGTGGACCCGCTGGTAGGTCTCTTCGCTCACGGCGTAGAGGCTGACCCGGACCTCGGTGGCCAGGGACGCCAGGGTCTCCACCTCCTCGTCACGCACCAGGGAGAGGTTCGTGACCAGGTGAAGCCTGTGGAAGACGCTCCGCGCCAGCGCGAGCTTGTGCTGCCAGCGAGGATCGGCGGCGAGCTCCCCGAACCCGGAGACGGTGCACAGCTCCAGCCGGGGCAGCTCGACCCGCGCCATCTCGATGATCCGCGCGAACAGCTCGTCCGACATGACCTCCCGGCGCCTGGTGAGCGAGGGGTGGGCGCACATCACGCAGCGGTAGTTGCAGACGGTCGAGGTCTCGATGCGGATCTCCCGGGTCGGCGTCGTCATCCGAGACGCTCCTCGAGCGCCGCCACCTGGGCCGGCACGTCGATGCCGAACCCGATGTGATGGATCTTGAGGCACCGCACCTGCAGCCCCAGCTCGAGCCAGCGCAGCTGCTCGAGGCCCTCCTGGCGATCGAGGGACGTCTCCACCGACGCGCGGGCGCCGAGGTGCTCCAGGAACCAGCGCTTGAACAGAAACAGGCCCACGTTCTTCTTCAGGGCTCCGGGTACCACGGATCCGTCCTTGCCCACGGGGATCACCGCGCGCGAGATGTAGAGCAGCCGCCGCTCCCGGTCCAGCACCATCTTTGCCGACAGCGGTGACTCGTAGTCTCCGGGGGCGAAGAAGTCGCAGTAGAAGGTCACCGCGCCCACCTCCGAGAGCGCGGACCGATCCGTCAGGGCCCGTCGGATCTCCGCCGGATCGACCGCCGGCTCGTCCACGGGCAGGGTGAGGAAGTACTCACCGTCGAGCCCCGGGAACAGCTCGACGACCCGCTCGGTCGCACAGCGGCAGGCCCCGGAGCTGGGCAGCGGCTGCGCGTCGAAGGCCCCCAGGTCCACCTCACGCCCGACCTGATCGAGGTCCGCGGCAGGGCCGGTGATCACGACCCGCCTCGCGCAAAGGGAGGTCGCGTGGGCCAGAGCGTGCTCGATCAGCGTCCTGCCACGGAACCTGCACAGGGCCTTGCGCGGGAAGCGGCTGCTCCCGAGTCGAAAGGGGATGACGACAGTGGTGCTGTCCAGGACCACGATCAGGCCGTTGGTGCGATCATCAGGTCGTGCAGGTTCAGGTAGCCGATCAGCTCCCTCCCCGCGCCCAGCACGAGCACCTGCCCGACGCGGTGCGTCCGCATCAGCTCCACCGCCTCCTGGACCCCATCCTCCGGTCCCACCGATCGCGGGTTCCGCGTCATGATCTTGTCGACGCGCGCCGTCTGGTTGTCCAGAGTCTGCGTCAGGGATCGGCGCAGGTCTCCGTCCGTGACAACACCCTGGACGGCTCCGTCCGACGCCACGACCGCGATGCCGATCCCCTTCAGGGTCATGGCCATCAGGGCCTCGCTCAGCCGGGCATCGGGGCGCAGGACCGGTAGCTGCTGCGGTCCGCGCATCCACGTCGACACCAACGACGTGCCCACGGCGTCCTCGGCCAGGACGGCGACCGCCCTGTCCGTCAGGGGGCTCTCGATCATCTGGCCCAGCACCCGGCCGGGGAGGGTGATCGCACCGGCGCCGCTCAGGATCGCCCGGCGGGCCGCCTCCGGGCTGCGGATGCTCGAGATCATCACCTCGGTGGACAGCGTGGGGTGCAGCACGAGGGCCTGGACGATGTCGGCGATCACCTCGTCGGCATCCAGCCCCGCGTCGCTCATCCGGCCCATCAGCGGGCAGACATAGGCGGCGTGGGCCTTGGCAGCGAGCAGCGCCTGGCTCGCAGAGAAGACCAGGTGCAGGTTGACCGCGATCCCCTCTTGCTGCAGGCGGCTAGCCGCCTCCAGGCTGGATGGCGAGATCGGCAGCTTGGAGACGACGTTGGGGCCGATCTCGCGGTTGCTGCGCGCCGCCGCCATGATCTCGTCGACGCCCCGTCCCAGCGCCTCCACATGGATCTCCCCCGGGAACTCGACGGCTATTGTGCGCAGTGCGGCCACCGCGTCCTTGACCCCCAGCCGCCGAAAGAAGGTCGGCGTCGTGGTGATCCCGTCGAGCACCTGCCAGCGCGCAAAGCGCTGGATCTCCTGAGGATCGGCCGAGTCCAGAAACAGCTTCATCGACGGCTCCTGGGGCAAACTATACGCGGCCGCCTTCCTCAGGGTCAATGCGCGCTCTGGCTGGCAGGGGCCCGGTCTAGCGCTCCCTGCTTTGCCTTGTCGGGCGCGAAGGGCTTGTCGATCAAGGCCCGGGCGGTCTTCTGGGCGCCGGCGAAGTCCACCCCACTCTTCACCGCGCGGCGATAGCAGGTCAGCGCGGCCTCCCGCTGCCCCAGGGCGTCGTGGCACATGCCCTTGATGATCAGGGCCCAGACGTCGAGGGTGGGCTTGGTGCTGCCTCCCTTGCCGTCGAGGGCGCGCTGCAGCAGCGCGATCGCCTCCTGGTAGCGCTTCAGATTGAAGCAGGCCTGACCGAGCTGGAACAAGGCGGTGGCGTCGGCCGGCTTGCGACGGACCCGCTGCTGCAGGCCGGGCACCGCTCTTTCGTGCAGCCCCGCCGCGAGCAACGCCGGCGCCAGCTCCTCGAGCGCCTGCGCCCGGGCGGCCTGTTCGTCCCTGGCGCTCGGGCCGAAGCGGTAGAAGCCGGCCAGGACAGTCTTGTTCGACAGGCCGACCAGCTCGTAGGGCATCGGCCAGCCAGCCCGCCCTCCGGGCTGCAGGAAGTGGAAGGTCCGCGTCCCACCCGGCCTCGCGGCGCGAAACGCGATGTGGTCTCCGACGAACACCTCCAGCCGATGGGGGTAGAGGTTGCCCAGCAGCCAGCGCGGATCCCGCGTGGGGATGCCGCGGGTCTTCATGAAGCTGCGGACCTGCTTCGGCTTCATCTGTCCCTTGAGCCCATTCTTGACCAGCTGGGCGCCGGAGGTGTCGACCGGGACCCAGCCGTGGGGCTCAAGCAGGATCTCGGCCCAGGCGTGGCCCCCACCCTGATACCACACGGCCACCACCGACCGCGCGGGTACGCCGAGGGCGCGCATCATCGCGATGAAGATGTGCGTGAACTCGCCGCAGTCGCCGCGCAGCCGGGCGAAGGCCTGCTTGACCCCGCGGCTCTTCACGTCGGGGTAGTCATAGGTCACGTTCTGCACGACCCAGTCGAAGACCAGCCGCGCCTGGCGATAGGGGTTGGTCTCGCTGCCGACGATCTCCCTGGCCCTGGCGGCGATCTCGGGGGTGACCTCGACCCAGGGCGCGGAGCGGGTGAACCGCCGCAGCCGCGGGTCGCCGTCGGGCAGGCGTCTGACGCGGTCCGGATCGATGTGGTTGAGCACCGCGTGGTTGTCAACCTCGAAGTCGTAGTGGAACACCAGCGAGCCCGAGGCTGGCGGATCCTTGACCTCCCAGTAGACCACGCGGTTGCCGGTGTCGGCGTCGCGCAGCAGCTCCGTCGGCGCGGGTGTGATCGATCCCAGCTTGACCTTCTGCCCCGGTCGGTCCAGGGGCAGCGCGACCCAGAGGCGGATGGCTCGCGGTGTTTGTCCCGCGCGCTCGGCCGGCGCGCCGGAAGAGGGCTGCGACGCGCTTGCCGGCTCGTGGGTGATGTTGTCGACGAACAGCCAGTAGCGACCGGATCGGGCGTGGACCTTCGGTGGTTCTTCTGCGCGCTGCCTCGGCGAGGCAGCGCGGGGTGCGGGCCTCGTGCCGGCGCAGGCGGCGAGCGACAGCAGCAGCAGGGACAGGCGACGAATGAACACATTACACCTCTGCGCCCTCGAAAACGATCGGGCATCGCTTGAAGGATCGACTCCGACAGATAATCATAGTAGTGATCATCTTGCGAGGTGTGAGTGACTCTTTCGGCCAGCGCTGTCCGACGACCACCACTGCCGGGCTACAACCACAACATCCGCTACAAGGGGCGCGTCTACCACGTGCAGACGGAGGACTCGGGGGTGGAGCGTCCGCACGTTATCACCCACATGTTCCTGGACGGCATGATAGTCGCGACGCTGCGCTCCGACTACCGACACCTGGTCGCGGAGGCGAACCACGTCGTACGCGTGCGGCACATGATGCAGGAGCAGCACAAGGCGATCATGAAGGGGCTGCGCCGCGGCGAGCTGGACGGACAGATCGCCATGCTGTCCAAGGGGCCGCCCTTGCCGCCGCCCTCGGACCTCGACGAGACAGAGCGCTACAGGCTGAGCCGTGGCCAGCGCATCAGCCAGCAGATCTCCGAGCTGACCCGCTCCTCCGGTGTCATCCCGGTGGAGTTGCCCGAGTTCGGCGCGATACGGCTGGTGGATCTGAGCGAGGGCGACGACGAGGAATTGCTCGAGCTCGACCTGGAGGCGATCGCGCAGCTCGATTTCGACCCGCCCGCACCGACGCGGACCGGGGACGAGCCGGGGGACGAGCTGGACCTCGACGCGCTCGACAACCCCGAGCTCACGCCGCGGCCTTCGACGGATCTCGCCGATCTGATGCGGGTGCAGGTCACTCCCTCCGCATCACAGCCACGGGTCCGGGTCCGCACACCGTCGTTGCCCAACTTGCCCCCCCCGAAACCCGTCGATGAGAGGGTGTTCAGAAACGGCGAAGACCCGGACGACGAGGGGTTGACCTGGGAGCCGTCGGACCCCAGGCGCAGGAAGCCCTAGGTCTCACTGAACAGCAATTCAAGTAATGGGTCTTACCGTCCTGGCGGCCATCTGGTGGCGCAGGATCACTTAGCTATTTAATTACAGGTTGCTTCGGTGGGTCCAGGTGAGGTAGTAGTTGAAGTTCACCCTACTTGTCGCCATATGTAGGAAAACAGGATGAAGATGACGCAGATTAGACTGATGGGGCTGCTGCTGGCCGCTGCCGTGCTGGTGGTCAATGGCTGCCGCGAGGAAGAAGGCTACAACCCGCCAGTGGAGGGGGTGACGCCGCCGACCGATGGCCTCACCAACGACGTGCCGGTGAAGCAGGACGGCGGGGGACCCGACGACGCACAGCCGGGCGAGGGCAAGCAGCCCGTTCCGGACCAGGCGCCACCACCGCCCAAGTGGGACTCCGGCCAGCCACAGTGGGACATCTTCGTTCCCCCACCCCCGGCCGACAGCGGACCGCCGCCACCGCCCCCTCCTCCGGGCGACATCAAGGCGGCCGCGATCCAGTACGGCCCGACGAGCTACACCAGCGTCAGCGGCTGCAGCAACACCAACTGCGGTCTGATCCACTTCGTCAAGCAGGCGGCGCAGAACGGCGCCACCTGGATCGTCAGCTCCGAGGGCGTGCCGGACCAGGGGCAGTACGCGGTCCTTGACCCCGCGATCGGCGACAAGCCGATCGGGAACCCCAACTGGTCCGGCACCATCGTCGAGACCTGGGCCCAGCTCGCCGTGTCGCAGAAGGCCAACCTGGTGTTCAACGTCGTGACCCAGGAGGGATCGGGCTCGACCGCGAAGCTGTACAACACCAACCTCGTGATCAGCGACAGCGGGGTGGTGATCGGCAAGCACCACAAGTACCACCTCTTCTCCAGCGAGAAGGCCTCGCTCACCGCGGGCACCAACTGCGTGGACAAGGTCGCCACCCCTGCTGGTGATGCGGGCCTGTTGATCTGCGCCGACATCCAGTGTGTGTTCTGTCTGACCACGGGGGTGAGCTGCAGCTCCTGCATCGCCAAGGACAAGACCTGCCTGCCGGCCTACAAGGCCTCCGGGCTCAAGGCCACCTTCTTCTCCTCCTACTGGATGGCGACGGGCAGCACCAACCCGGTGTGGAAGGCCACGACGGCCTGGGGCATCTTCGCCAAGTACTCGGGGACCTACATGGTGGCGGCCAACACCATCTCCGGCAACTACCACGGCGGCGGCGTGTACAAGCCCGACGGCACGCCGATCCAGCTCTACGACTCGACCACGCCGGGCATCGCCTACGGCGTCATCCCCAAGGGTGGCACCCCGCCGCCGCCGCCGCCGACGGGCAAGGTGGTGATCACCGAGTTCATGGCCAACCCGGCCAGCGTCGCCGACAGCAGCGGCGAGTGGCTCGAGCTCTACAACGCCGACACCAAGGCGCTGGATCTCAACGGCTGGACGATCAAGGACGCCGGCAGCAACAGCCACACCATCAATGGCAGTCTTACGATCCAGCCCGGCCAGTACAAGGTGCTCGGCCTCAACGGCAGCACCTCGACCAACGGCGGCGTGCCGGTGGACTACGTCTACAGCAGCTTCAGCCTGACCAACTCCGGCGACCAGATCATGCTCCACGACACGAGCAGCACGCTGGTCGACAAGGTGGAGTACACCTCGAGCTGGAGCGTGGCAAGCGGCGCCTCCCTGTCACTGAAGAACCCGAGCCTGGACAACAACGTCTCGGCCAACTGGTGCACGGAGACCGCGGCCTGGTCCGGCTCCGCCGGCGACAAGGGCACGCCTGGCGCGGCGGCCGGCTGCCCGTAGGAACCCAGACCGCTCATCTCAAGCTGCGGGGGGATGGAGTGGGATCGCGAGTCTAGCGCTTGCGAGGCTGGTACAGCCGCAGCACCGCCTCGTTGAGGATCGAGGGCTGTCCGCGCTGCGCAATGGAGATCTGCTTGACGCCGTTCATCCGCTGGTAGACCGGCTCGCTCTCGGCGGGGCTGGGCGCCCAGCGGCCGAACAGCAGGTGATTGTCCAGCACCATGAGCCGCATCGTCTCCCGCGGCTGGCCGAAGCCGTGGTCCATGACCCAGTTCAGGGCCCTGGGCACCTCGGCCTTCTTGACCTGGTCGAACTTCGCCTTCGGTAGCAGCACCTCGACGATCGTGTCCCGCTTCACGCCCCGCGCAGCCTCACACTTGGCGAAGCGCTTCGCGCCGGTGAGGGACCGGAACAGGTAAAACCCCTCGCCGTACTGGCCGCCGCCCTGGAACCAGCGGAAGCCGTTTTGGGGGTTGGCGATGCGCTTGAAGCCGCTGGCCGAGGTGACCCGCCAGGTGCGGTAGTAGGGCTTGCCGTTGACCTGCACCACCGGCAGCTTGAAGGCGTGCGGCAGACCGGCGCCGCCTCGCGTGACCCTGGCCCAGCCGGGGGACGAAAGGAGCAGCAGGGCCGCCAGGACAGTGACTTTGCAGGTCATGCTATTCAGGGTTGCAAGGCCGGGGCCAGCGACCAGCTTCAACGATTTCAATCACTTGATATGGGGACAGACCCCGTCTGGTGGATGGTGGCGCCGCCCCCTGTGGCTGCATCTCAGGGCAAGGGAGCCAGCCGCCACCGCCCCCGGCTGTCCCGGCCCGCGGTCCGCAGGGCGAGGCTGTCGCCCAGAGTGAAGCGGCAGCCGTCGCCCTGCTCCGGGACGAGCGAGATCTCGTCCTCCAGCCGGCACGGGCCCAGCTCCTCGGTGTAGACCTTGACCTCGACCGGTGGATCGTCGAGCTGCACGTAGAGCCTGGAGGGGTTGAGGCCGAGCACCGTTCCGCGTCGCGTCGCTCGCCGCTCGAGCGGCAGCTCCAGGTCGCCGCCAAGCAGCTGGTCGATGAACGCCCCGGTCACCCGCTTGCCGATGCGCCGCTGGCGCTCCTTGCCGGTGTTGGCCGCGGCGATCACCTGCTCGCGCAGCCGCTCGTCCCGCTCGTCGGTCGCGCGCGGTGGCTCGAGGCCGAGGAGCTCCAGCGCCTCCTTGTGGGTGAACACGCCGACGATCTCTCGCATCGGCGCCGAGAATCGGGCGTAGGGGCTGACGCCCAGGGCGTAGTGCCGGCCGGGCTCGGCGGAGAAGGTGGAGCGCTGCCCGGTGTAGAGGGCCTGCCGCTCGATGGCGTCGACCACCCGGCGAGGCGTCTCGCTGCTGCGCAGGCGGTCGAGGTAGTCGGCGAGACTCTCCCGCGCCTGGGCGCCGTCGCGCCGCCAGTCTCCCAGCGACGGGGCCAGCCCGTGCGCCCGGGCCATGCGCCGCACCATGCGCTGCAGCCGCTGCAGCGCGACCGGCTCCGGCGGCTCGTGCACGCGGTACACCGGCTGCACGTGCTCTCGCTCCCCCCCGCGCGCGGCCAGCAGCCGTGCGCCCTCGATGTTGCACAGCAGGGAGATCTGCTCGTTCCAGCGGCTGACGTCGTTTCGCCGCTCCACCCGCACGCAGAACGCGGATCCTCCGTCCCGAAGATCCACCTCGGTCTCCACCCGATCGAAGTGGATCACGTCGCGGCTCCGGGCCTCGGCGATGCGCAGCCGGCCCACCTGCCCCAGCAGCTCGAGGGTCTCGGTCTGGGGCTGCCCCGCGAGCGGGCTCGAGCCTGGATCGTCGTGGTGGGCCTGCACCCCGTCGTAGCTCAGCTTGGCCCGGCTGCGGATGCGGCCGCGCACCACCTCGGTGCGGCGGGTGCGGCCGTCGTGGTCCAGGTGCAACACGAACACCAGGGCCCGGCGGTCCACGCCGGGCAGCAGCGAGACGATGCCCTCGGACAGCTCCGGCGGCAGCATCGGTACGGTGAGCCCGGGGAGGTAGTAGCTGACGCCGCGGGCCAGCGCCTCGTCGAACAGCGCGCTGCCGGGGCGAACGTAGTGCGCCGCGTCGGCCAGGGCATAGCGCACCACGAAGCCGTCCGCTTCCCGCTCCAGGTGCATCGCCTGGTCCAGGTCGCGCGAGTCGGCGTAGTCGATGGTGACGAAGGGCAGGTGGGTCAGGTCCGCGAGGGCCGGGTCGTCGATGCCCGGGTCGCGCTGGATCGCCTCGACCTCGCGCAGGACGGGAGGGGGGAACTCGACGCTCAGGCCATGCTCGTCGAGGATCGCGTGGAGTGTGGCGGCGGCTTCACCCTGACCATGTTCCATGGCGGGTGATGGTAGCCGGGCGGGACAGCCCGGGCAACCGCGAGAGCCTCACTGTTGACTGATCAGAGATCGTTGTCTGCCCACCAGCGCTTGAACGAGAACTGCTCCAGCAGCTGTCTTCGGGCCGCCTCGCGCTGCTTCCTCGGGGCGTTCGGATCGTAGTCCAGCGGCGATCCGCTCAGCTGCTCCAGCTCCCATGCGGCGGCGGTGCGTAGCTCGAGGGTGGGGCCGGCCAGCGCCTCGATCAGCCATTCCTGCCGGCTGTGATGGCCGTGGTCGCGCCACCACTTCTCCCACGGCTGCTCTTGTGGACCGAGATCCTGCCGGATCGTCTCGACCAGCGCGTGGTGGGCCGCCTCGGCGACCGATCGCTCGGGATCGACGAGCGACGCGACCAGGGGCGAGACCGAGCGCGGGTCGTGCAGGACGCCGAGCCGACCGATGGCTTCCCGCCGGAGTCGAGGATCGGGGTCGGTCAGGTCGTGGCGGACCTCATCCAGCACCGTCTCGAGCGGCTGCGTGCCGAGGTAGGGCCAAAGCGCCAGCGCGGCGCTGGCGCGGATGTCCGGGTTCCTGTCCCCCAGCTGCTGCACGAGGGCCCGCAACGCCGGTTCTTTCAGCCCGTCGCTCTGCACTGGCGGCGGGGCAGAGAGCGCCGCATCGCGCTGCCGCGAGGCGGATGGGCGGTAGAGGGTCAGGGCGGTGTTCTGACGCGCGAGCGCCGCCGCGGCCGCCATGGCCAGGGCCGAGAGATCCTGGCTCACATCCTGCGGCAGCGGGCTGGTGTCGTTGTGTCCCAGCACCAGGCAGAAGGTCTCCTGGTCGAGGATGACGGGGACCAGGGCCAGCTCCTCGGCGTGCAGCGCGCCGGTGGGCTCGAGGACCTGCGCGCTGGGGCCGGTGTCGGGGGTCGGGCCGGTGAAGATCAGCCCGCGGGTCACCATGCGGGAGATGAGGGAGGCGATGCCGAGGGGGATCGTACGCTCTCGCACCCGCTCGGTGTCGAGCCGGCCGCCGGTGAGAGAGAGGTGACCCACCAGCCGCGAGCGGCCGGGCTGGTGCAGGTAGATCTGGACGTTGTCGACAAGGGCATGGGCCCCGAGGGCGAGCGCCAGCAGGAGCTGGTCCAGGTCGCGAGCCTGCTCCATCGCGCGCTTCGCCTCCGCCGGTCCCATGGAGTAGTACCGGTCGATCACGGTTGGGTGATCTGCCAGCGGTGCGGTCAGGTCGATCGTCCCCTTGCAGGCCATCGGTCTTCTGGTCGAGGGCTCGGCCGGCAGCGCCTCGAGCTCCACCACGGTCTCGATCTGTGCGTAGGGCTCGGCCTCGAGGATCACGGTGGGCACCGGGTTGATCGGGTGAATCGGAAAGAGTGGATCGGTCTTTCGGTGTTGAAGCATCGTCTGCCCGTGGTGGGAGTAGCAAGAGCTGGTCCAACCACCCGCCACGAAGAGAAGCAGGGATGCCGCAGCGTGTCAAGTTTTCAACTGCTCGGTATTGAAGCCTATTAGTGAAAGGCCATCATTTTGGGGGAGTTCGTCGTGGCCGGATCGATCTCCAACAATAGGGGGGCAGGGGGGCAGAATCGGAGAGTCGGCGCGTGTGATCCAGCGGTTTGCAGCTGTGACTCCTGGTGCAACCTCTCCCTTTGCAGCTGACCTTCAGACGCCAGCGTGCTTCTTCGTGCTGACGGGCAGTTGCGGCGCCAGCGCCGGTTGGCCCGACCCTCGCAACAGCCCAGGGTGCCCAAGGAATCTCAGCCCGAAAGGAGCCCGATGATGGCCCGGTCAAGAGCCCTGCAAGTGAAGATGCTGGCGGTGCTGTCAGCCGCCCTGCTGGTGATGATCTACTCCGGCGCTGCCTACGCGAACGGAGGCGGGGAGTGCTCGGGAGGGCTCTGCGGCACGCCCAACCAGACCGGAGGGGCGCCCTGCGTCGACGGCAACTGCGCGGGCGGCGGATGCGGCGGCGGGTCGATCCTGATCGCCAACACCGACGAGGGGGACACCTACCAGTACGCCGACGACTACGACGAGGACGGCATCGAGGACGACTTCGACAACTGTCCCTTCGCCAACAACAAGAGCCAGATCGACACGGACGGCGACAATGTCGGCGACCAGTGCGATGTCTGTCCCACCGCGGCCAACAAGGACCAGCTCGACATCGACGCCGACGGCCTCGGCGATGTGTGTGACGCCGACGCGGACAACGACGGCATGGACAACGCCGTGGACAACTGCCCCCTGGTCACCAACCTCGAGCAGCGAGACACGGACATGGACGCCAAGGGGGACGCCTGCGACGATGACGACGACAACGACGGCGCCGTGGACGCGCTGGACAACTGTCCGCTGGTGGCCAACCCGATGCAGGAGCCGCCGGAGCTGCTGGGCAACCCGCTGTGCGATCTCGACACCGACATGGACGGCATCACCGACTCAAAGGACAACTGCCCGCAGGTCCACAACCTGGACCAGCTCGACCGCGACTCGGACAAGCTGGGCGACACGTGCGACCCCGACATCGACGACGACGGCGTGACGAACCTGAAGGACAACTGTCCGGAGCTGGTCAACCAGGACCAGAGCGATCTGGACCGTGACGGCAGGGGCGACATGTGCGACAGCCGCTACTGCTTCGTGGTCAACGGCGACGAGAAGAACTGCCTCGACCCGTACTCCACCTTCCGGGTCTACTCGCCGCTCACACGCGCGAGCACGGGGGAGTCCTTCCGGCTGCGGCTGTTCGCCAACCGCATGAACGCGCCGATCAACTACAAGTGGATCGTGGTCGGGCGGCCCGGCGGCTCGACGGCCACCGTCAACAACGCCAAGGGGGCGGTGAAGGTCTCGACGCCCCACGAGTACCACTACCTCAAGCACAACATCGCTACCTTCACGCCGGACCAGCCCGGCGAGTACTCGATCAAGGTCGTCGCCAACCTGGTGTTCCTCGATCTGGTCAACCCCAACTTCCCGCGCGAGGCCAGCTTCGTGATGACGGTGGTGGCCAAGGGCGACGCGGTCGGGGGCTGCTCGATCTCGGGCCGCGCCAACGCCCCTGGCTTCTTCCTGCTGGTCCTGCTGGGTCTGGTCGGGCTGCGCTGGCGCCGCCGGCGCTGAGCGATCTTCGTTCTCTCCGCTGGTATCATCCTCTCCGCCCCGATGTGAGGGGTCACCTCGCCAGAGCGGTCCCCCTGACGGCGCTGAGGTCGGGCTCACGCCTGACTTGAGGAGGCTTGCTGTTGGAGGGCCAGTCCTGGCTGATCAGTGTTTTCGGCGAGGTGCGAGGCCTGGGAATTTGTTCGCCAGCCACTTCAATAGGTCTTCCCGCATGGCGGAGGACATCTCGAGCAGTTCCTGGACCTCGGTGTCAGTGGCTGCTCCAGCGCGTTCATAGTCCGCGATGTTTCGTTTCTTGCGGAATGCCTCGAGGGTATCGATGACTGCCTCATCGCACTCGAGAGTGAATCGCAACGACTCGATGGCGTAGTAGTGATGGGACCCGCCCTTGCCAGGTCGATATCCGCTGGCCGCCAGTGCAGCCACTGCACACTGGAGGGCCGAGTTGTACGCAATGGCCAGTCTCCAGTCGGGGCTGATCGCAGCAACACGCGCGTCAGTGATGTCGCGGTCGATGATCGCAAGGAGGCTCTCGATCTCCTCGCGAGTCGCTTGGTGCTCCACCAACCCCACCAACCATCTATTCTCCAACCAGCGCTTCAAGGTCATCGGCTGAACCTATGATGAACATCCTACGACCCATAACAAGATCCTGCACGAACCGGTTCTCTTCTGACAAGCGCTGCTTCAACTCGGCGACCGAATAGACAACCGGGTTGATCTCGCGGCCGAGCGTCTCCTGGGCCGGGCGCAATGCAGCAACGACTTCCCGGAACCGCGCGTCGCCCACCACGGCCAGATCAACGTCACTGTCCGCCCGCGCGTCTCCGCGGGCAACGGATCCGAATACGAACGCGAGATGCACTCCTTTGACGCAACCGAGGGCACGGGCAAGAACCATCGACAACCCAGCTGTCTTCTCCACCAGACTGCGCAGCTCCGGGTAGATCGGGCAACTCTGATTCACTCGGAAGTAGGTGCGTCCGTGGTCTGTCTCGCTTGTCAAGATGCCAGCATCAACCAGGTTGCGCAGCTCACGTTGGGTGGCCCCTTGCCCCTTCCCAACGAGCCGTATGATTTCACGCATGTAAAACCGATCAGCCGAGCGTCGGAGGAAACCCACCAGCAAGGATCGACGAGTGGACGGAAACAGCGCTTCGAGTAACGACCCCATTTTGAGTACAGGTGTACCCTATTTGGGGTCTCTGCGCAACTCCTCGTACCACGGCCGCCAGCTTCATGAACTCGAAGGATTTGCAGAGTTGGTAGATTTTCTCGCGACCCACGACAGCGATGCCTCTCCCAAGGGCACCTTCGAGGAGTATGAGCGACAGCTGAGCAGGCTGATGAGGAAGCTGGAAAGCAAGATCGCGGAACGGCAGCTGGGCTTCAAGGAGGTCGGCTGCGGCACGGTCACGCTGTACGACGAGGATGGGGACCGCCTGGAGACGGTGTGGTACGGGCGTGCACCGGAGTACAAGAAGAAGACCTTGACCGAGCAGCTGGATGCAGAGGTCGAGGCGATCCTCGCTGCCCGCCCCGACATCCACCTCGTCGCGCTCGCCGATGGCGCCGAGGAGAACTGGCGCTACTTCGATCGCCCGGCCTGGAAGGCTGCGATCAAGATCGTGGACTTCTGGCATGCCTGTGAACACATCCAGACGGGTCTACAGACGTACTACCCGGCGGGCAGTGTCAGCGGCCGGGCAGAGTTCGGGCGGCTTCGTGTCTTGCTACGCGACATGGACAACGGTGTCGAGCAGGTGCTCAAGAGCTTCCGCAGCATCTACCGCAAGCTGCGGAGCAAGGCTCGCCGCAAGGAGCTGCAAAAGGAGATGCGGTACTTCGAGAACCAGCGCGATCGGATGAGCTACGCCGAGTACCAGAAGCTGGGCTTTCCGATCGGCAGCGGGGTTGTCGAGGCAGCGTGCAAGACCTTGGCGGTCCAGCGGATGAAGCGCTCAGGCATGAGTTGGCGGCATGGCAAGCAGGGCATCCTGTCGATCCGTAGCCTGCAACAGAGCCGGCGCTGGCATCGCGCCTGGAAACTCGTCGCCGAGGACTT
>Ga0180009_10000944_pt1 | contig 36871 bp, 28 predicted proteins | sample OS_PC_MetaG_FD_123537 | JGI IMG/M metagenome (GOLD analysis project Ga0180009, IMG submission 123537) | Groundwater microbial communities from the Aspo Hard Rock Laboratory (HRL) deep subsurface site, Sweden - OS_PC_MetaG | ecosystem: Environmental > Aquatic > Deep subsurface > Groundwater... | reverse complement strand
GAGGGCTAGGGATAGCCCTTCCGAAAACCCTCGGCAAAATCGTCAGCGCGCAGGATGCAGCGGCCTCCGGGTGTCTTTTCTTTTGGATACTTTTCTTTGGACAAGCAAAGAAAAGTATCGCGGCGGTCGGTCCGCGAACCGACTACACATAAACGTCGCGATAGCGACACAAAGCCTTATTTAGGTTTCAAACAAACTAAATCTTATAGTTAACCAGAAAAAGAATATTTTAACTATTTGATTTTCTATAGTGTTTTAATGCGTTTATCCTGGGGGGCTCGATTGACAGGTGTCGGCGGCAGGAATAGCAGCCGTCAAGCTTACATGGATGTATTCACGGCGTCCTTTGAAGGGCCACCCTGGTACCGAATTTTGATCTGCGATGAGCATAACCTAATTAGGGCTATTGTCCTTTTTCGATTTTCTTCATTAATTTTGCATATTGGCTTTTCCATTTAAACGAACTAATACCGGAAACCAATACGCCAATGATAATACCCGCCAGCAGCTCTAACGTTAAAGCCAAAGTGAGCGGCATCGAAATAGTAAAGAAATAAAAATTAATTTGAACTGAATGAAAATTCAGAATGGAAAAAATCAACGCAACAATGAAAATACTGATGAAAATAACGATCGAAAGAAATTTCATTATTGTCCAATTGTTACGTTGACTGGGGGGATGTAACTATCATTGCCTGCTTTATTAAACACTGGTAAGCAAATTAACGAAACGGCAATTAATCCGTTATTTTGCAATTTTCACGAGACATATCGACTCTGTCTCGAAGCTCCTTACCAGGCTTAAAGTGCGGTACATATTTTTTGGGTAAGGCAACCGATTCGCCGGTTTTTGGATTACGCCCCATTCTAGCTTCGCGCTCACGTAACGAAAAACTGCCAAACCCTCTGATTTCTATTCTTTCATTGGAAGACAACGACTGACTCATCTGTTCGATGATGCATTTGACCGCCAACTCGACATCTTTTAAAGCGAGATGCGGTTGATGTTTTGCGAGTGCTTCTATTAATTCCGATTTTGTCACATTCTATCCTGCGAAAATGAATAAAATCAAAAGGGTGCGCACTAATGTAATGCGCACCCGTCTGCATGACTTTACTTTTCCATTTGCTTGAAGATATCGCCCAAGGTAGGCGTACCCGCAGGCTGTTGAGTATAGTCTTTGAGCGCTTCGGATTCTTCATCCTGATCCTTTGCCTTAATTGACAAGGAAATCGATTTGCTCTTTTTATCGACACCGATAAATTTCGCTTCGATTTGCTCACCTTCTTTCAGTAAAGTCCGAGCATCTTCAACGCGATCTCGTTGAATCTCGGAAGCACGCAGATAACCTTCAACATTATCGGCTAATGTGATAACGGCGCCCTTCGCATCGACTTCTTTAATCGTTCCGTTAACCAGGCTGCCTTTTTCATGCAGTGCCAAGTAGTTTTGGAACGGGTCTTGCTCAAGCTGCTTAATACCCAGTGAAATACGTTCACGCTCGGCGTCGACCGCCAAAATAACAGTTTCTACCTCATCACCTTTCTTGTAATCGCGAGCGACTGCTTCAGTATCGTCGGTCCAAGAAATATCGGACATATGGACCAAACCGTCAATGCCCCCATCCAATCCGATGAAAATACCGAAATCGGTGATCGATTTGATTTTGCCGGAGATTTTGTCGCCTTTGTTATGAGTCGCGGCAAACTCATCCCATGGATTAGTTTGGCATTGCTTCATACCCAACGAAATGCGGCGACGCTCTTCGTCGATTTCCAATACCATGACTTCGACTTCATCGCCCAATTGCACGACTTTGGAAGGATTGACGTTTTTGTTGGTCCAGTCCATTTCGGAAACATGCACCAAACCTTCAACGCCTTCTTCGATTTCGATGAAGCAGCCGTAATCGGTCAGGTTGTTGACTTTACCGAATACGCGTGTACCGGCCGGGTAGCGGCGAGCAATATTTTGCCATGGATCTTCACCCAATTGTTTCATGCCTAACGAAACGCGGTTTTTCTCTTTATCGAATTTCAGAACCTTGACTTTGACCTCTTGGCCTATTTCGACACACTCGGAAGGATGACGAACACGACGCCACGCCATATCGGTGATATGCAACAAACCATCAATGCCGCCTAGATCGATAAATGCGCCGTAATCGGTCAAGTTTTTGACGATACCTGTGACTTCGGCGCCGTCATGCAAGGACTTGAGTAGTTCTTCTCTTTCTTCGCTGTATTCTTTTTCAACGACTGCACGACGCGACAATACGACATTGTTGCGTTTTTGGTCGATTTTAATAACCTTGAATTCCAGGTCGCGATTTTCTAGAAAAGTTGTATCCCTAATAGGACGAACATCAACTAATGAGCCTGGCAGGAATGCTCTCAACGCGCCTACGGAAACAGTAAAGCCGCCGCGAACCTTGCCGGTAATGCGACCGGTAATGGTTTCTTCATTCTCAAAGGCCTGTTCCAGTTCGATCCAAGCTTTGTTTTTCTTGGCTTTATCGCGGGAAAGAAGAGTGGCACCCAGGCCGTCTTCAAATAAATCGAGAGCGACTTCGATTTCATCGCCGACTTCGACTTCCAAATCGCCATCGGCATTCAAAAACTGCCATTTAGGGATCACACCCTCTGATTTGGCTTGGGTACTGACGATCACGAATTCATTTTCGATATCGACAACGGTACCCATTAACATTGCACCAGGACGCATTTCCGTCTTGGCTAAACTTTCTTCAAATAATTCAGCAAAGCTTTCGCTCATTGTTCTTCTTTCCCAAGCTTGTTGTACATAGGCACAAGCTTCATGTAAGTTATCAAGGTTAAAAAAAAAGCCGCTTAATACTGCTTGCGGCGTATGTAAATACTACTCAGCGAATCAAATCAAATTTACTATCTGCTCAATGTCCGTTTCGATGGACATATCGGAAGAATCGATAAAAACAGCATCATCTGCCTGCATCAACGGCGCGGCTTTGCGCTGTTGATCGCGGAGATCACGCTCTTCAATCTCTTGAGTAATAGACGAAAGATTAGCATCAATTCCTTTTTCTTTCAACTGTTTATATCGGCGCATTGCTCTTTCTCCAGCACTAGCCGTTAAAAACACCTTATTTTGAGCATCAGGAAATACGACGGTCCCCATGTCCCGACCGTCTGCAACTAAGCCGGGCGGCTTTCTAAAATCCTTTTGTTTTTGCAGCAGAACCTTTCTAACTTCAGGCAAAGCAGCAACCACCGAAGCTGCATTGCCTGTACTTTCAAGACCCAATTGACCGGTTATATCCTTACCATCAAGCTTAACGGTTAATTCGTCGGCACATTCGAATTCCAATACCATCGCTTTGGCAACTTCCGCAACGACCGCCTCGTCGCTCAAGTCAGCTCCTGCCGCAATGGCAGCAATAGCCAATGATCGATAGATCGAACCGCTGTCTAAATAGTGCCAGCCCAGTTTTCTCGCAATTGCTCGACTGACCGTGCCTTTACCGGCGCCGGACGGACCGTCGATTGTCAATACTGGAACCGACATCAGCCTTGCTCGGACTGCAATTTTAAACCCAGAGACGGAGCGATCTCTATAAACTCCGGAAAGGATGTATTGACGTTTTCGCAATCGTTGATGACGATTTTTCCGCCAGCCCTGAGCCCGGCAATCGAAAAAGCCATCGCGATACGATGGTCGCCATGCGACTCGACCGAACCCGAACCGATTTTTCCGCCTTGAATGATCATTCCGTCCGGCGTCGGCTGCGCATCGATGCCGAGAATTTGCAAACCGTCGGCCATGACTTGAATTCGGTCGGATTCTTTGACTCTGAGCTCTTCGGCTCCTGTCAAGCGGGTTTGTCCTTCGGCGCAAGCCGCAGCGACAAACAACACCGGAAATTCATCGATCGCAAGCGGAACCAATTCCTCAGGAATATCGATGCCTTTCAATGGCGCCGATTTAACATGCAGATCGGCTACCGGTTCTCCGCCGACGATACGCTCGTTCAATATTTCGATATCGGCACCCATCAGTCGCAGAATATCAATCACACCGGTACGGGTAGGATTGATACCCACATGATTCAGCACGATATCAGAGCCTGGCGCAATGGATGCTCCGACCAAAAAAAACGCCGCCGAAGAAATATCGCTGGGTACATCAATATCGGCCGCCGTAAGTCTGCCTTCGGCAGTAATCGTCACCTTGGCCCCTTCCTTTTCGACCGGATACGAAAAACCGTTCAGCATCCTTTCGGTATGATCGCGTGTCGGCGCCGGCTCGGTAACGCGGGTCGCCCCTTCTGCATACATTCCTGCCAATAACAAACATGACTTGACTTGAGCACTAGCCATTGGCATTTGATAATCGATACCTTTAAGTTTGCCGTCTTGCCCTATAATATGCAGCGGCGCCGTGCCCTTTTCCGTCGTTTCAATTACTGCACCCATTTGCGCCAACGGATCGGTAACCCGTTTCATCGGCCTCCCGGACAAGGATTTGTCGCCGGTCAATACCGAGTCGAAAGCCTGCCCCGCCAACAACCCGGACAGTAAGCGCATCGATGTACCCGAGTTACCTAGATACAATGGTTTTTGCGGCGCCTTCAAACCGTGTTTGCCGACCCCATGAATCGTCAATTCGCCATTTTTCGGCCCTTCGATAACGACACCCATGTCTTTAAATGCCTGCAACGTCGCCAATGCGTCTTCGGCTTCGAGAAAGCCTTTGACATGCGTGACACCATCGGCCAGGGAACCGAGCATGATAGAACGGTGAGAAATCGACTTGTCGCCAGGGACCCTTGCCTGCCCATTTAATGAACCGCCGGGCTGTACAGTAAAAGTTATCGTTTTAGCCATTTTAATTTGTCAATTGATCGAGAAAACGCTGCCGGGCTTGACCCGCGTATGTGAAGGTTTGAAAAATCTTCTGACTATCGTCATTTTCGAGAGCCAGCTCCATCTTATCCAGTTCTTGCTTTAGCTGTTGAATCAGCGGTATTAATTTTTGCTTATTGGCCAAACAAATATCCAACCACATGGTCGGATCGCTTGAAGCGATGCGCGTAAAATCCTTAAAACCACCGGCTGCGTATTTAAATATTTCGACTTGCTCGTCCTTACGCCCGAGTAGATCGACCAGCACAAAAGCCAGTAAATGCGGCAAATGACTAGTCGCGGCTAGCACCGCATCATGATGATCGACTTCCATGATCGACACGATCGCACCCAAGCGATGCCAAAACTGCTGCATTGTTGCCGTAGCCTTGGGATCGGTTTGCTCAACCGGCGTGATAATCAGTCGTTTATCGTCGAATAAACCGTTCACCGAAGCCGTTACACCGCTTTGTTCGGCTCCGGCAATCGGATGGGCCGGAACAAAATTACACGGCAGGTAACCGAATACTCGCCTAGCGGCATCGACGACATTGCCCTTGGTACTGCCGACATCGGAATAAACGGCTTGCTCGGACCAATAAGGCTGCAACTCGCAAAGCACCTTTTCGATCGCGCCAACCGGCGTCGCAATGATGACGCAATCGGCATCCTTCACGGCTGCTTCAAGGTTTATAAAATACTCATCGATGACACCCAGTCGTCGAGCTTCTTTCAGATTATCGATATCTATTTCACGACCGTACGCGACGATGGCCTTACATAAGTCGCGATCGCGTGCAGCGCGAGCTATCGAGCCGCCGATCAGCCCGACGCCAATTAGACACAGCTTTTTAAACATCGGCAAGCGCAGCCTGTAACGCCTCGAGACAACGGCTATTTTCGGCGGGCGTACCGATACTAATGCGCAAATAGTCGGGCATTTCATAATTCGCGACCGGTCTTACGATGACGCCTTTTTGCAACAAAGCCTGATAAACACCCTCTCCCGAGCGTTTGACATCGACCGATACAAAATTACCGGCCGACGGAATCCATTCCAGTCCGAGCTGACGGAATCCATCGATTAACTGCTGCATGCCATCGTTGTTGATCGCTATCGTACGTTGCAAATGTTCATGATCTGCAAGCGCCGCTTCAGCCGCCGCCAATGCGAGCATATTATTATTGAAGGGCTGGCGTACTCGATTCAGAAAATCGGCAATCCCCGGATTGGAAAAACTGTATCCGACACGCAAGCCCGCCAATCCGTAGGCCTTGGAAAATGTCCGGGTCACGATCAAATTGGGATGGTCAACCAACCAGGCGATTGAATCGGCACGACTTTTCGGGTCGATGAATTCGTAATAAGCTTCGTCCAAGACGCAAAGCACATGACTCGGCAATGCCGCAATAAATCGGCGCAGCTCATCGGACGCCAACAGGGTGCCGGTCGGATTATTCGGATTCGCAATAAAAACAAGCCGGGTTTTATCATTGACAGCCGCCAACATCGCATCGAGATCATGGCCGTATGCGCGCGCCGGAATAACGACTCCGGTAGCACCGACGGCCTGCGTCACAATCGGATAAACCGCGAATGCGTGCTGAGAAAAAATCACTTCATGAGTCGGCGTTAAAAAAGCTCTGGCCAGTAACTCCAGAATTTCATTTGAACCGTTACCCAATGTAATTTGCGACATTTCGACACTAAATTTTTCGGCTAACGCGCGTTTCAACTTGAAACCGTTACCATCGGGGTAACGCGCCAAATCCGGCAAGCTCGCATGAATCGCCGCCAAAGCCATTGGACTCGGCCCTAGCGGGTTTTCATTCGATGCCAATTTAACGATATCGCTCAGACCTAATTCGCGTTCGAGCTCTTCGATCGGTTTACCGGGCGTATAAGGTACAAGTCGCTGCACGCCAGGCGTGGCCAAGGAATAAAAATTATCTGTGATGTTCATTAATAAATATGATTTTAACGTTATCGGCACACGGATGACGCTGATTATCAAGAAGCCTCGACGTTCCGGCGTTCAGGCAGTTTACGTGTTTCATTTTCTATAGAACCGCCTTCGGGTACGATCCTAATATATTCAACATACTGACTCGGGCGCCCAGCATTTTTAACGCCGCCGCGACATTTTCGTCCTCGGCATGACCCTCGATGTCAATAAAGAACACATAATCCCACAGACCTTGACGCGACGGCCTCGACTCAATATGCATCATGCCGATACCGTGATGCGCGAACGGCTCCAAGACTCGATAAAGCGCCCCCGGCTGATTGCCGGTCGACACCAACAGCGAGGTTTTATCCTTACCGGTCGGCCCTGAAATCTGGCGACCGATAATGATGAATCGAGTGGTATTATTCGACTCGTCCTCAATGTTGCATTCGATGACCGAGAGCCCGTAAAGTTCGGCAGCAAATTTTCCGGCTATCGCCGCCTTATCTTTCGAACCGGCAGCCAAGCGAGCCGCCTCGCCGTTACTGTTGACAGCGGTGCGTTTCGCATCGGGCAAGTGCAGATCCAACCATTGACGGCACTGCGCCAAGGATTGCTGGTGCGAAAAAACTTCCGCGATATCCGCAAGACTCCCGGTATTGCCAATGAGATTATGATGAACCCGTAACTCAACCTCGCCGCAAATCTTCAGCGGCGAACTCACGAATCGATCCAAGGTATGATTGACCACTCCTTCTGTCGAATTTTCGACCGGTACTACTCCGAACTGACAATGCTCGTTTTCGACCGCATTGAATATTTCCGCGATCGTCGTAGCAGGCACCGCATTGACCGCATGCCCGAAATGCTTAATCGTTGCCTGTTGTGTAAAAGTGCCTTCCGGCCCCAAGAATGCGACATCCAATGGCTTTTCAAGCGCCAAACAAGCCGACATCAACTCTCTAAAAAAACGCATCGCGGTTTCATCGGCAAGCGGACCTTGATTGATTGCCTTAACCCGTCTTAATACCAATGACTCCCTATCCGGCCGGTAAAAACATCCCGACTCGCCTTCCGCCATTTTGGTTTTAGCCACTTCGATGGCACAAGACGCGCGTTGATTGATCAACTGCAGAATCTGTTCGTCGATCGCATCGATTCGCGCCCTTAAATCGGCAAGAGGAGTAATTGAAGTCATGTTACGATACTCAGGCTCGGGTTCTTTCGAATTCGGCCATGAATTCAATTAAAGCTTTTACGCCTTCCTCAGGCATTGCATTATAAATGCTCGCACGCATACCGCCTACGGAACGATGCCCTTTTAATTCGGCGAAGCCATTGGCTTCGGCTTGGGTTAAAAACTCTTTATCGAGCGATGCATCGGATAAGATGAAAGGCACGTTCATTCGCGAACGAAATTCGGTTTGCACCGGATTGCTATATAACGAAGAACGATCGATTGCGTCATACAAACTCGCCGCTTTTCTGATATTGACGGATTCTATCGCCTCGACGCCACCAGCCGATTTGAGCCATTTCAACACCAATCCGACCAAATACCAATTGTAAGTCGCCGGCGTATTCAGCATCGATTGATTCTTGGCCTGTACCGCGTAATTGAATACATCGGGCAAGCGGGAGTCGGCCTCACCGATCAAATCATCGCGCACGATTACGACAGTAACTCCGGCAGGCCCCATATTTTTCTGGGTTCCGGCATAGATCAAGCCGAATTGGCTTACGTCGACTTTGCGCGACAAAATATTCGACGACATATCAGCCACCAACGGTAATCCTTGCGCATCCGGGATAAACGGAAATTCAACGCCATGTATCGTTTCGTTGGAGGTGTAGTGCAAATACGCCGCATCAGGTTCGATTTGCCACTCGGCAACAGCAGGAACCGTTGTAAATTTTTCCGACTCCGAACTAGCCGAGACGACGACCTCGCAGAACCGTCCGCCATCCTTGATCGCTTTCTCGGACCAAGCCCCGGTATTGATATAGCAAGCCTTGGTCTTACCGCGCAATAGATTCAGAGGAATGAACGAAAATTGCCCGGTCGCGCCGCCTTGTAGAAACAAGACCTTATAATTATCGGGAATCGCCATCAATTCGCGCAAATCGACTTCCAATTGTTCGGCAATATTCGAAAAATGCTTGCCTCGATGACTCATTTCCATCACCGACATACCGCTAGACTGCCATTCAAGCATTTCATCGCGCGCCTGCCGAAGCACCGCCTCGGGTAATGCCGATGGTCCAGCGCTGAAATTATATATTCTGGCCATTATTCTTGTTCTCCCGAGTCCTGTTCTATCTCTGTTTCATTATCGACTTCCCCACCTAATTCGGACTCCGCGTCCATTACTGCGTCCTCGTCTTCGGCCAAACCTTCTATTCGATCGACTCCAACCACTTTTTCGTTTTTGTCGAGACGAATAACCGTAACGCCTTGCGTATTCCGGCCGACGATCGATATTTCATCGACGCGGGTCCTAACCAAGGTACCGCCGTTCGTAATCAGCATGATTTCATCGCGCTCGGACACCAATACCGCCCCGACGACATTACCGTTACGCTCGGATGTTTGTATCGAAATCACGCCCTGCCCGCCTCGGCCTTTGCGTACGAATTCTTTCAAATGAGTCCGTTTACCGTAGCCGTTTTCGGTGATCGTCAATACGGTGCCTTCAGCCGATACGATCAGCGAAATGACTTTTTGTCCCGGCTGCAGTCTAATGCCGCGCACACCCGCCGCAGTCCGGCCCATTGAGCGGACGTCCTCTTCGTTGAAACAAACCGCCTTGCCGTCGGTCGAGAATAGTAAAATATTTTGTTGACCGTCGGTCACGGCCACACCGACCAAAGCATCTTCTTCGCGCAAATCGATCGCGATTTTACCGTTGGTGCGCTGACGCTCGAATTCGGGGAGCGGCGTTTTTTTAACGGTGCCGTTCGCGGTTGCCATAAAGATGAACTTATCGGCACTGAATTCTCTTACCGGCAGCAAGGCGTTAATATTTTCCCCGGCTTCCAGCGGCAGTAAATTGACGAAAGGCTTGCCTCGCGAGGCGCGACTCGCGACCGGCAATTGATAAACCTTGAGCCAATAGACCTTACCTAGCGACGAGAAACAGAGAATCGTATCGTGCGTATTCGCAACGATCAATTTGTCGATAAAGTCGGTTTCTTTCGTTGCCGTCGCCGATTTGCCGCGACCGCCTCGCCGTTGCGCCTTATAGTCGTCAAGCGGCTGTGCTTTGACATAACCTTCGTGCGATACGGTCACGACCATATCTTCCTCGGTAATCAAATCCTCGTCGGTCAGATCAAGATGATCCTGCAAAATCTCGGTACGCCGTTCGTCGCCGTATTCCGCTTTAATCGCTTCAAGCTCTTCCTTGATAACCTCCATCAACCGAACATCGCTACCTAGAATTTCCAGGTACTCGTCGATGAGTTTAAGCAAGTCTCTATATTCATTGACGATTTTTTCCTGTTCGAGACCGGTCAGACGATGCAAGCGCAAATCTAAAATCGCGCTTGCTTGCGTTTCGGATAATCGGTAGTACCCATCGACCAAGCCGAATTCGGGCGTTAAATCTTCGGGCCTAGACCGGTCGGCATCGGCACGATCGAGCAAGGCATTGACCAAGCCGGCTTCCCAAGTCCTGGACAAGAGTCCGGCCTTCGCTTCCGCCGAATCTTTAGCCGATTTAATCAATGCGATCATTTCGTCAATATTGGCCAAAGCGATCGCCAAGCCTTCCAATATATGAGCCCTATCCCGCGCCTTGCGTAAATTATAAACCGTTCTGCGCGTAACGATTTCCCGGCGGTGATCGATAAAGGCCGTGAGAATCTCTTTTAGATTCATGCAATGAGGACGGCCGCCTAAAAGCGCAACCATATTGATACCGAATACCGTCTGCATTTGCGTTTGCTTGTACAGATTATTCAGTATCACTTCGGGAACTTCGCCGCGCCGAAGCTCGATAACCATACGCATACCATCCTTGTCGGATTCGTCGCGCAGACCGGAGATCCCCTCCAGCTTGGCTTCCTTGACCATTTCGGCAATTTTTTCCAACAGCCTGGCCTTATTGACCTGATACGGCAACTCGGTCGTAATGATCGCATAACGGCCGCTCTCGCCGATTTCCTCGAAATGACAGCGAGCGCGTAAATAGACCTTGCCTCGACCCGTGGCATAGGCGCTACGAATCCCGGCCGCTCCATTGATCGTTGCCGCCGTAGGAAAATCGGGCCCCGGAATAAATTGCATCAACTCGCTAATCGTAATTTCGGGATTCTCGATTTGTGCAAGACAGGCACTGACGACTTCGGTTAGGTTATGCGGGGGGATATTGGTTGCCATGCCGACCGCGATGCCGGACGACCCGTTGATTAGAAGCGTCGGCACCCGAGTTGGCAAGACTTTGGGTTCGGATTCGGATTCGTCGTAATTCGCTATGAAATCGACGGTTTCTTTATCGATATCGGCCAATAATTCATGCGCAATCTTGGCCATGCGAACTTCGGTGTACCTCATCGCCGCCGGAGAATCACCGTCGACCGACCCGAAATTGCCTTGCCCGTCAATCAGCATGTAACGCAGTGAAAAAGGCTGCGCCATCCTAACGATCGTGTCGTAAACCGCGGTATCGCCATGAGGGTGATATTTACCGATAACGTCACCGACTACACGCGCTGATTTTTTATAAGCTTTGTTCCAATCATTGCCGAGTTCGCTCATTGCATAGAGAACGCGGCGATGTACCGGCTTCAAGCCGTCCCGCACATCGGGTAGTGCTCGACCGACTATCACGCTCATTGCATAGTCGAGATAGGACTGCCTCATCTCGTCTTCGAGATTGACAGGAATAATTTCTTTAGCGAAGTCCGACATTGATCCGTTTTTTACAAAAATAAAGCCCGTTACCTAAATCGGCAAGCGGTTTCCTTCAATGAGATAATTCCGAAAAGACTTATAAAAATCCTTACATCCAATGGAATTACGCGAGATACCAAAACCGGGTGATTATAACAAAATGTCGAACGAGAGTCGAAGAGCTTACGACTTTATCAAAGCTTCTCAAATGGGGCTAGCGCAAGAGCTGCAAAACGCAGCCTCGACCAACAACACAAACGCCATTTTTGACACAAAAACATCATAGACCTGCCATCTATGTCACTTTTTTTTACAAAAGTTTAATATGCTTTTAACAACATATTACTAAATCATTGAAAATACTTATTTTGATTAGATAGGCCTTGATATTGCTTCATTTATTATGAAACAACATTGATCAGAGGTGAAGACAATGGAAAATCAAACTATAGAAATCACAAGCCAAGCACAGTCCGCATTCATCGAAATGCTAAGCGCTGAATTTATTGCGCAAACCGGAGTTGGCGTTTATGCCTATCTGACACCGCTTGCGATCAACAGCTTATTCAGACAATATTTACAACACAGAGAGCCGCTAAGGACATTCACAAAGCAATATGTGAAAACCGTTTTGGTTTAATTGCAACCAAAAACAGGAAACGAAGAACGCTAAAATCGGTTTTCTGGATTTCTTAGACATGGATTTGCAAATAACGCAAATCCCATGTCTAACGGATTTTAAATAACTTTGGAAAACTGTTTTTTTTCAGTAAGATAGCGATCAAATACCATACAGATATTGCGAATAAGCAAACGTCCGGCAGGTCGCACTAAAATTTGGTCGGTATCGATCGTCAAAAGTCCATCTTCGGCCATTTTCTGCAACTTAATCAATTCCTGCTCGAAGTATGTCTTGAAATCGATGGAGAACTCGCGTTCCAGCTCTATGAATTCAAGCTCGAAATGACAGATTAACCCGCTAATGACCGCTCGCCTCAGCTTATCGTCGCGGCTCAATTCAAACCCTTTGAAAACCGGCAAACGTCCCTGCTCTATCGTTCGCCGATAAGTGTCAAGATCTTTTACATTTTGAATGTAGGCATCGCCCACCCGGCCGATTGAAGTAACACCCAAACCAATCAAATCGCATTCGGAATGCGTTGAATAGCCCTGAAAATTTCGGTACAGCTTTCCTTCACGCTGAGCAACCGCTAATTCATCATTCGGTTTCGCGAAATGATCCATGCCGATATAAACATAACCTGCTTCGGTCAAACGCTGAATCACCATTTGTAAAATCGCCAACTTGACCTCCGGATTCGGTATGTCGGCATCATTGATCTGGCGCTGAGTTTTGAAACGTTGCGGCAAATGCGCGTAATTAAAGACCGAAAACCGCTCGGGCGAGACTTGAAGAATCTTTTCCAATGTTCGCGAAAACGACTCGACGGTTTGTAGCGGCAGCCCGTAAATCAAATCGATACTAGTCGAACGAAAACCTTCGTTGCGCGCCGCCTCCAATACCGCAAAAGTTTCCTGTTCGGTTTGAATACGATTGACCGCTTTTTGCACATCTGCTTCGAAATCCTGCAAACCCAAGCTAATCCGGTTAAAACCCAATTCCCGTAATACGGCAATCGTCCGATCGTCGGTTTCTCTCGGATCGACTTCGATAGAGTACTGTCCTTCGTCATCCTCGCGCAGATTGAAGTGCTGGCGAGTCACCGCCATCAACTGGCGCATTTGGCTCTCACTTAAGAAAGTCGGCGTTCCGCCGCCCCAATGCAATTGATCGACGACACGGCCTCGATCGAACAAAGCGCCCTGCATTTCGATTTCGCGACAAAGATCGTTCAAATACGGCTCGGCATGCGCGCGATTTTTGGTAACGATCTTATTGCACGCGCAGTAGTAACAGACCGTATCGCAAAACGGAATGTGAAAATAAAGCGATAACGGCCCTCCAAGCCTATTCGATTGCTCGATATGACGTAAATAATCCGCTTCGCCGAAATTCTCGTGTAATTCCAAAGCGGTCGGATAGGACGTATATCGAGGCCCGGCCTGATCGTAACGATGAATGAGATCGAGATCGAACGTTAAGGACTGATCCATTATTGAACCTTTTGATCGATCGTTATAGTAACGCCCTCTGTTTCAGCCGGTGCAACGCTCTCCACGATACCGATCCAATCGCCTGGACGTGACTCTGCCTGGCCCGACATCGAAATCCGGGCACTAATTTTAACGCGATCGAAGTTAGACAACTTCATCGCCGGCATCATTGCCTGCTCATCGCTTAACACAACTGTTACCGGTAAATCAGCCACTTGTTTCTTAACGATCGCCAATGGCATCGGTGGACCCTGTAATGCCTGAGCATAAATAAATACGGTATCGGTGGCGGAGACAGCGCCTTGCAATTCGTCAGAGATTGCTACATTGACTTTCAGGCCTTTAGCGACGGCTGCAGGCTGTTGCTCGGCAGGCGCCGTACCTAGCCTCTCCATGACTTGTGCAATCAAACCCTGCACTTCTCGGTGTGGTTCGGAACCCTTCGGTAATTGCGCAGCTAATTTTTGCCAATGCCGCAGGGCTTCGTCATATTTACCCGCTTCGGCCTTAGCCATTCCCGACAACCACAATGCCGTCGAGTCATCCGGCGCCAATTCAAGCGCCTTCGCAACCAATTCCGTCGGTTTCCCGGATAATCGACCGTCATTGGTCATCGCCAACGCATCGGCGTACTGAAGCAGCACATCAGCCTTGTCGCCCAATAGTCGATAAGCCTCCGAAAAGGCTTGAGCCGATTCGGCATAGCGGTTCATATATTTGTAAGAACGCCCAAGCATCAACCAGCCTTCCGCATCATCCGGTTGGCTTTGCAAACGCTGAGCCAATCCAGAAACCATCGCATTGATTTCATCGATCTGCTGCGCGGTTCTGTCCGCTTCCGGCAACAACGAATCAGCGTTACCTAAAGCGCGGTACAAAGTCACCGAAACCAACGGAATAACGATCAATGCCAAAACGATCAACCACCGACCGGAAGATTCCGATTGCCGCGAAGCCGACTCTGTTTGCAAATCATCGACCAGCACCGATTGTAATTCTTGATATAAGTCTTCGTATTCATCCGCCGTAATCGTTCCGGACGAGCGCTGTTCTTTTAAATCCAGCAGACGCTGCTTAGCGATATCGACATTGAAACGCTCAGTTTCGATGTCTATTGAGCCCGGTCGACGCCATAGCGGCGGCAATAGAAACGCAAACGCTATCGCGATCAAAACGCTTGCGGTCAGCCAAAATTCTGTTGTCACCGGTCATCTCCTTGTTCCAATAAGCGACGAATTTCTTCCGATTGTGCGGAATCATGCGTAGACTCGGAATGAGTCGCCAAACGTTTTTTACGCACGACAGTCCAAGCAACCAATAAACCGATCACTAAGAACAATAACGGTGCCAACCATAATAAACTGGTCTTAGCCTTCATCGGAGGATTGTACAATACGAAATCGCCATAACGCTGAGTCATAAAATCGACAACCTCCTGCCTTGACTTGCCTTGTTGCAGCATTTTGTAGACTTGGGCACGCAAATCCTTCGCCAAATCGGCGTTCGAATCTGCAATAGTCTGGTTTTGACAAACTAGACAACGTAACTCGGAAATCAGCGAGTTGTAAACGCGCTCCTGCTCAGGAGTATCGAAATTCTTGACCTCGACGGCCGCAGCAATGGCCTCAACGCCCCACAATAAAAAGAAGGCTAAAAATATAATACGCATAATGGCAATGAATAATTAGTAATATGCATGAATAAGCTGACGCCTCCCCCTTCGAGAGAGGTTTAGATCAAAGAAATACAATTCATTGAAACTTTAGGCTATATCCGCAATAGAAAAAAACGCATGACTCGATAAATTCCGTTCATGACGAATAGAAAACCCAGCATGAATAGTAAATTGGAAACGGTCAATAATCTGGGTAAATTGATCAAATAAGCAAAAAAACCTTCCGGCTCGTTGACATAGCGACGATTCTTGATCTCGGAGTCGGCATATTGCGCGGCCAGTTTTTTGAATTCGACAGCCTGGTTATTGGCTTGATAATTATCCTCGGAAAACTGATTATCGAATCCAAGATAGCTAACCCCTTGGTAAACTTTATGTGTGATCTTTTCATCCAAAGTATTCCATGCCTCGTTAACATGAAGCGCCATAGTGACCGTATCGTCGACCATTTCTCTTAAGGCTTCATCAATAACAAGCTCATCATCGATGATTTCCAAACTGATAATAAACTCTTTCGATACAAGCAAAGGATTAAACCCGGTCTGGTGATCGGACGAGGCTTGTTTAAAAATATACGGCGAAGTTTCAGTCTCGGCAAACGGATCGGAATACAGGAGATTTTCAGTTTCGGCAGCTTTACCATTAAAGGCGTTAGCGCCAAAATCACCTTGTTTTTTTGGGGTCGCCAATTGCTGCCCAGCGCCCAGTTCACTCGAAGAGGCGTCAGATTTTTTTTGTACCTGCCTTAAAGCACCGGCTACCAGAGACCTTTCTTTTAGTTCTGCACCATCATCAAGCCGACTTTCGGATTCGATTGTATCGATATTGTCCGCGCCACCCTGAACTTTGAGCGTAATACTCGCCGCCGTCGCGTAGATACTAAAAGTGCTATAAGCGCTCAACAAAAAAAGTAGAAATAACTTTGTCACATAGCCATACCATTTCTAAAAATTTATTCAGCCTGCAAAGTATTCAACAAAGGTAAGAATGTCGTTTCAATATCTTTATCAGTCACAGGCCCTGTATGTTTGTAACGAACTACGCCCTGCTTATCGATTACAAACGTTTCGGGAACGCCATAGACTCCCCAATCGATTCCGGTCAATCCTTCCATGTCCAAGACACTGACATCATAGGGATTACCCAATCTGGCCAGCCAGTTTTTCGCATCTTCCGGTTCATCCTTATAGTTGAGGCCAATAATAACAGCCAATTTTTGCTCCGCCAACCGATTAAGCACCGGATGTTCGGCACGGCATGACACACACCAGGAAGCCCAAACATTCAGCAACCAAACTTGCCCCTTCAAATCCGCCGTACTCAAGGTACGAGCCGGATCATCCAAAGTTTGTAGCGTAAAAGGCGGGGCCGGCTTATCGATGAAGGGCGACGGAATTTCACGCGGATTGAGATTCAAACCGATCGCCAAAAAAATCGCCAGTACGGCAAAAATTAAAAGTGGCGTCAAAAATTTAAGCATTTTTGCTTACTCGCTGTTTTTTATTGCCCATTCGATAACGTCTGTCGCAGACAGCCCAGAGACCGCCCAATGCCATGAAAACACCGCCAATCCATATCCACCGTATAAAGGCTTTATAATAAATGCGCATGCTCCATGCGCCCGAATCACCCAACGGTTCGCCGATCGCGACAAGAAGATCCCGAAACAGACCGGCATCGATCGCGGCCTCGGTCATCGGCATTTGTTGCACGCGATAAATTCTTTTTTGCGGTTCGAGTTTAGCCACCGTCTTATCATCATAACTGACCGTCAAGTGGCCTTGCTGCGCCCGATAATTCGGTCCATCAACCACATCGATACCATGAAATTCGAATACATAACCGGACATTTCAAGCTTGTCGCCGGGAGCCATTCTGACGTCTTTTTCGATGCTATAAACCGAGGTCAAGGTAATCCCGACGATGAAGACCGCAATACCCAAATGCGCCAGGGTCATGCCGTAAAAGGCTCTCGGCACTTTCAGCAAGGCGGTAAAATCAGGCATTTTATGCCCTAGACGCTCTGAAAAGGCCAGTCCGGTCAGCGCCGTCGTCCACAGCGCCAACGTCAAACCGATCGCGGCAGCCCACGAATAATAGGGCATCAACAACGGCAATGCCGCACCGAGCAACAGGCAGCCCAGCATCAGCCAACGGATTCGTAGCGCGAGCGCGTTGAACTGGTCTTTTTTCCAACGTAGCAAAACGCCGATACCCGAGACAACGGCAAGCGGCGCCATCAAAGGAACAAAAATCGCATTGAAATAAGGCGGCCCGACCGAAATCTTGCCCATGCCCAAGGCATCGATAAACAAAGGATACAAGGTGCCGACCAAAATGCTGGCCGCAGTCACGACCAACAGCACGTTATTCAACAATAATGCGGATTCTTTCGAAATCATTTCGAAACTGGCGCTGCTTTTAACCGCCGGCGCTCTAATCGCATAGAGCAATAAAGATCCGCCGACGACAATAGCCAGAAAAATGAGAATGAACAAGCCGCGGGCCGGATCGCTGGCAAAGGCATGCACCGAGGTCAATACGCCGGAACGCACCAAAAAAGTACCTAACAGACTCAACGAAAACGCGAAAATCGCCAACAGCACGGTCCAAGTCTTGAACACACCTCGTTTTTCACTGGCTGCCAATGAATGAATCAACGCCGTGCCGACCAGCCAAGGCATAAAAGAGGCGTTCTCGACCGGATCCCAAAACCACCAACCGCCCCAGCCTAATTCGTAATAAGCCCACCAACTGCCCAGCGTAATGCCCAAAGTCAGAAACATCCAGGCGATATTAGTCCAAGGTCTGGACCAACGCGCCCAGGCGCTGTCCAAACGGCCTTCGAGCAAGGCCGCGATCGAGAACGCAAACGCGACCGAAAAGCCGACATAACCCATGTATAGCATCGGCGGATGAATCGCGAGCCCAGGGTCTTGCAACAGAGGATTCAAATCGCGGCCTTCAGGCGGCGCCGGAATCATGCGCTCAAACGGATTTGAGGTCAGCAACAAGAACAGTAAAAAACCGATGCTGACCAAGCCCATTACACCGAGAACCCGGGCAATGGTCGCGTCCGGAATACTGCGGCTAAACTGCGCAACTAAACCGGTCCAGACCGTCAAACTCAAGGCCCAAAGCAATAACGAGCCTTCATGCGCGCCCCATACGCCGGAGATTAAATACAGTACCGGCAAATGAGTATTCGAATTGTTCGCGACATAGGCGACCGAGAAATCGTGCGTCAAAAATGCATACGTCAGGCACAAATAGGACAAGCCGACAAAGAACAATTGCCCGAACGCGGCTGGACGCGCGACGGCAATCCATCCAGGAATCGCGCGAAAACTACCGACGATCGGGACAATACCCAACATCACGGCCATGCACAAAGCCAGTATTAAGGAAAAATGCCCTATCTCGGGAATCATATACCACCCTCTGCGGAAAGCTCCGGTTGTTTCTTCAGGCTACCTGCGACTTCGGGCGGCATATAATTCTCGTCATGTTTGGCCAAGACTTCCTCGGCGACGAACACACCGTTCTTGGACAAACGGCCTTTTGCGACGATGCCTTGCCCTTCCCTAAACAAATCCGGCAAAATACCGGTATATTCCACGGTCACTTCTTTATTGAAATCGGTCAACTTAAAGCGCACAAGCAAACTCTCCGCAGGGCGATCGACGCTGCCGTCGACGACCATACCGCCAATTCGAAACAAAGCGCTTTCCGGCGCCTTGCCTTCGACCACTTCGGTCGTCGAGAAAAAATACATCAAATTTTCATTGAACGATTTCAGTGCAAAGGCGACGGCAAGACCCATACCGGCCAGCATCAATCCAATTAAAATAAGTCGTTGTCTACGAATCGGTTTCATGATTTTTTCATCCGTTTCATTTTATGAGCCAACTCTTTTAAAAAAAGTTTGCGTTGAATAACGGGTAAAACCGCAATCGCAAGCAACACGAGTAAAGTTACCCCATAAGAAGTCCAAACATAAAAGGCGTAACCGCCCATTGCAAAAAATTCTTGCCAATTCATTCTATTAAGCCTTTAACCCATTGACTGTTTCGTTCGCGCTGAATCAATTCGGTCCGAGCGCGCTGCAACATCGCAACTAGATAATAAAATTTGAAGGCGACCGCCATCGTCAACAATGGAATCAACATGCTGACATGAATCGACGGTTTATCGATCTTCGACACGGTCGGGCCTTGATGCAAGGTATTCCACCATTCGACCGAATAATGAATGATCGGAATATTGACTACGCCGACAATCGCCAAAATTGCCACCGCTCTCGACGCTGTGCGTTTGTCGTCGATCGCTCCGTACAGTGCGATGACACCCAGATACAGAAACAGCAGAATCAATTCCGAAGTCAAGCGCGCGTCCCAAACCCACCAGGTTCCCCACATCGGCTTACCCCATAGAGAGCCCGTTAATAGGGCGATAAAAGTAAAACCGGCGCCGACCGAGGCGCTGCTGATCATGACGATTTCGGCCAATTTGATACGCCAAACCAGTCCGATGGCGCCGGCAACCGCCATCACGACATAGATGAACAATGACATCCAGGCGCTCGGCACATGGATATAAATGATCCGGTAGCTATCGCCCTGCTGATAATCGGCGGGCGCCAAAAACAAGCCGCCATATAGACCTACGGCGGTCAAAATAATAAAAATCGCCGTCAACCAAGGCAATAATCGGCCGGTAAACGCGTAAAAATGCGGTGGTGAGGCCATGCGATGGAAAAAACGGCCTACGGAATCAGGAATCAAAAACATGCGATAAGCTTATAAAGTGATCTACGATAATGAGCAAAATTGATTCAATATCGAATAGTAAATTTAGAAGACCGGGCATTCGAATATGCCCGCATGGATGAATAGGACGCTATTTTACGAAAAATTATCCATTCATACTCATTTTTAATGCGGCGGCGGCCGGTAATGGCGCCAGCACCAAGGCCGCGAATAAAATCGCCGCCAGAATATTGAGTTGCGCGCCGACCGGCAAACCGCTACCCGCCATTTCGACGGCATTGCCGGCAAAGATCAACACCGGGATATACAACGGCAAAACCAACAACGCCAAGATCATCCCGCCTCGTCGTAAACCCACCGTCAGCGCGACACCGATCGAACCGATCAAACTCAATACCGGCGTGCCAAGCAACAAGGTCCAAAGCAGCACAGGCACGGACTGTTCGGGCATACCCAAAAATATTGCCAATAAAGGTGAGATCAACAATAAAGGCAAGCCAGTCACCAACCAATGCGCGACGATCTTGGCCAAAATCAGCACCGAAAGCGGATGCGGGCTCAAGATAAACTGTTCCAGCGAGCCATCGTCGAAATCCGATCGAAACAATGAATCCAGCGATAGCATCGCGGCCAATAGCGCGGCAATCCAAATGATTCCCGGAGCCATCGCTTGCAATAACTTGGTTTGAGCGCCTAATCCCAACGGAAACAAAGTAATGACCAAGACAAAAAACAACAGCGGATTGGCGACTTCGGCACGCCGCCGATAAGCCAGAACCAAATCGCGTCGAATGATGGCGATAAATGCGTTCGACAATGTCATTAAGCTAACCTGATTGTTTGCACGTCGATGCCGTGCAGCGTGATATCGTGATGCGAGGTCAAAACGACCATGCCTTCTCTGGCAATATGGTCGACCATCAGCGCCTCGAAAATGGCTATACCCTCTTTATCCAAAGAGGTGAAAGGCTCGTCGAGAATCCATAATTTATTGTCGGTAATCAATAAACGAGCTAGCGACAAACGGCGTTTTTGCCCGGCCGACAAAGATTGCACCAGCACATCGTCGTAACCGGATAAATAGACCTTCTCCAGTGTTTCCTCGATCGAATAATGGCCGGGCTTACCCAGAGCCGTGGCAATCTTGAGATTTTCCAGAACGGTCAATTCCTTTTTGACACCGTCCAAATGACCGACATAAGCCATCTGTTCAAAGAAAGTACCGTTATTAATTTCAACACCGCGCCACAAAACCTCTCCGGCATCCGGCTCCCGAAAACCGCATAAAATCTTCAATAAAGAGCTTTTGCCCGAACCGTTTTGCCCTTCCAGCAACAACGCTTGCCCGGAAAAGACATTAAACGATAAATTATCGAACAACACTCTATCGTCGCGTATGCAACATAAGTTTTTAACTTCCAGAGATAACAAACGTTCCATCCTAAATTTAAAAAGTAATGATATCGAAATACCTTCTCATCGTGTCGCATTTCGCGACAATCAAAAAACTTGAGCCGGATAAAACCAAGCCCGTTATACCCGTCGTAGATCAAAATTCGGCGCCTGGGTGTCCGCTAAAGGACGCCGTGAATACGTCCCTGTAGGCTCTATGCCAGCTCCATGCAGGCAAAGCCATTATCGGACACCCAGGCGTCTCCTCTAGCACTGCCGAAATTTGAAGTGCGAAAGGTATATATCCAAAAATCCACCAACTCGAGTAAGCCTCAAACAATAAAAAAGAGCTTAGACTTTCATCTAAACCCTTGATCATAAAATCCTAAAACAAGGATTGCGGGCATGTAGATTTAGCATTACGCCATGGATAGCGTGTATTAGGGCACCAACAGTAGGCACTTTGGCGATGCAGGGCAAAAAATGCTCCTGCATTTTCTGCATTCATTACATTCTTGTAACTCAGCAATTGCCAAAGAACAAAAATCGACCAAACCAGCCGTAACTATTCAGCCCCTCGGCAATTATCGTTCCCACGCTCTGCGTGGGAACGCCTGAGTACCGCTCCAGCGGTACGAGACGCTAGAGCGTCTCGGTCTTCATTCCCACGCTGAAGCGTGGGAACGATAGGGACATGTGAATAATTACAACTAGCCGGCACATCAACTATTAATACCGAAATTGGAATTCGCGATGAATAGCAACGACTTTATAGCCGGCCTAGATTAGGCAAAACCTCGGCATAAATCAAGCGCTTCGTTTTCTTTGTTACGAAAATGATAAAGGGCGAATAAAATCGCCCTCTATGATTTTCACGCTATCATGATCCCAAACTTAGCTCTTTGCAAAACCAAGGCACTGACAATAGATGCCGTTCACCCAGCACCTAAATTCAATAGCCCATTGGCTATGATTAACTATCTAGGATAATTTAGGTGCTGGGTGAACGGGCGGTCCTCGATAGACACATCCCATACCTTTTATTCTTAGACGGTTTTTCGATCAAAAAGGGAGTAAGTGCTAAACAAAGCTACGGATCAGCCGATCCGCATACGCGGGAGTCCGCTCAAAACACCGAATACACTCAGCAACCATAAAATCACAGCGATGATCACCACGATATTCAATATCTGCTTGATACGCCCGTCCATCGGAATATAACTATTGACCAGCCACAACAACAAGCCGACGACAACCAAGGCGATCACTACCGAAACCAATGCCCTAGGGAACATGCCCAAAATACCGAATATGCTCAGCAACCACAATACTACCGCGATGAGCACCACGATGTTCAGTATTTCCTTGATACGGCGCTCCATCGGCAAATATCTGTTGACTAACCATAAAAGCACGCCGACAACGATAAGAACGACCACTAATGAAATAATATCCATTGTTTTTCTCCCATAAAGTTAAAAAATATATCTCTTTCATACTTCAACAGATTGAAAGAGCACAACAATACCTAACTCATTCCAACACACTGCTACCCAACACGACCCGCACCCGATGAACTTGTCCGTCATCCGTCAAGATAATGGAATTTCCGCTTGACTGGCGCTCGCCGTCCAACTCTATCGAGGCAATCCCGCGTGTTACGCCGTCCGGATTTTCCACGGCAATTTCGTAGCGGGAATTTCCGTGCCGATAAACGATGCTGTAACCGGACCAGTTTCTGGGAATGCATGGATCGAAACACAAAGTATCGTTCCGGACTTGCATACCCAATACCCATTCCATGCCGGCACGGTAAAACCACCCCGCAGCCCCCGTGTACCAAGTCCAACCGCCGCGTCGCACATGGGGCGACTCGGAATAGATATCCGCCGACAACACATACGGCTCGACTTTATAGGCATAAACGCCGGTTCGAGTCGTCGTGCGCTTGATCGGATTCAGCATGCTCAGCAGTTCCCCCGCTTGGTCACCTTCGCCAAGCATCGCATAGGCGATAACGGTCCAAATCGCCGCATGGGTATACTGCCCACCGTTCTCCCGTATTCCCGGCGGATAGCTTTTGATATAACCCGGGTCCCGCTCGGTCTTGTCGAAGGGCGGAGTAAACAGCAACACCAAATCGTCGCCGTAACGGACCAAGTATTCCCGTACCGAACACATCGCCCGCCGGGCTCGATCGGTCTCCGCGAAACCTGAAATCACACCCCAGCTCTGTGCGATCGAATCGATACGGCATTCGGCATTGGCCGCAGACCCGAGCGGCGTTCCGTCGTCGAAAAAAGCGCGTCGATACCATGCTCCGTCCCATCCTTCCGCTTCCACCGCAACCTTGAGTTTATCGATATGGTCGCGCCAGCGGACGGCGCGCTCGTGATCTCCCCGTCTTTCCGCCAACGCCGCGAATTCAGGGAGCGTCGCCAGTAGGAACCACGCCATCCATACGCTCTCCCCTTTGCCCTGGTTGCCGACCCGATTCATACCGTCGTTCCAGTCGCCGCTTCCCATCAATGGCAATCCGTGTGAGCCCGTCTCCAGGCTCAGGTCGAGTGCACGCGCACAATGCTCGAAAAGACTGGCTTGTTGCGATGACCCAGTGGGTTCGTAATAAAGATCGTCTTGTTCCGGCCCCAGCACTGGCCCCTCCAGAAACGGCACCTGCACATCGAGTACATCGGCATCGCCGCTTACCTTGATATAATGAGACACCGCATAAGGCAGCCAAACACGGTCGTCGGAAAATCGTGTCCGAACGCCACGACCTGAGGGTGGATGCCACCAATGCTGTACATCCCCTTCAACAAACTGACGCCCCGCGGCACGTAGCAAATGAGCGCGGGTTAGATCGGGCCGGCTGACAACAAAGGCCATACTGTCTTGTAATTGATCGCGAAAGCCGAATGCCCCGCCCACCTGATAGAATCCGGCCCGAGCCCACATGCGGCAACTCAAGGATTGATACAACAGCCAACCGTTCAACAGCAGATCGAGCTCACGATCCGGCGTTTTGACTTGAACCTTCTCGAGTATTTGCTCCCATGACTGCTTGACGCGAGTAAAAACAGTTGCTGCCTTGGTTTCTCGATAACGTCGGATTAACTCGCCGGCATGGGCGCGATCATTACCTTGTCCCAACAGGAATACGAGCTCGACACTCCCGTCGGGTTCGAGTTCGATTACCGTCGTTAGTGCCGCGCACGGGTCCATTCCCGCGCCGACTCGGTTTTTCAGCGTATGGGTTGTCAGCAATCCGGCCGGAGCGTCTAAGCTGCCGTTGCGGCCAATGAATTCAGAACGATTCCCGGTCCAACCGGTCTGTAGTCCGCAAAAATCGGCGAAGGCTATCCGTTGGCCGAATTCCACGTCCCAAGGATTATAAGCGAACACAGCGCCCGTCTCAGAGTCCAGTTCGGTGCTCACATGAAGCGCGGTCATGGTACGCGAAGCGCCGAGCACCCATTCCACATAGCTTGCAACGGTCAACCGGCGGGGTCGCCCGGAAACATTCTTTACTATCAATCGCGAAATCTTGATCGGATCGTCCGGACTAACGAATTGCAACAATTCGCTATGAATCCCGTGCGAGGCATGCTCGAAGCGGCTATATCCCTGACCGTGGCGTATGACATAACTTGCATTGTCGACCCTGATAGGCAATGCAGTCGGGCTCCATAGTTCATTCGTTTCATCGTCGCGAAGGTAAAAGACTTCTCCGGGAGGATCGCTAACCGGGTCGTTCGACCAAGGCGTCAATAGGTTTTCCCGGCTGTTACCGCACCAGGTACAACCGCTGCCCAATTCCGAGACGATAAAGCCGAATTCGGCGTTGGCGATCACATTGACCCAAGGAGACGGTGTCCACTGTCCTTTGTCGAATACGATCACATATTCGCGACCCTCTTCGGCAAAACCACCCAAACCATTGAAAAATTCAAGCTTGGGTATCGTCAACGTCGGGACATCGGGTTCGGGAGCCGGCAAGGCTCTCGGTTCGACAAAAGCGGCGGCGGGTCGAGTGCTTCTCAACAATTGCTCCGCCAATGTCCCTCGATTACTGGCTAGCACCGCGCGAGCGACCACTTGTAACTGGCGTTGTTCTTCTGCCGTAAGCTGATCGCCCCGTAGCACGAATATCGCACCCCGGGTTCCATATTCACGATCAGACGAACGCGCCAGGTTATCCCGAACCATGCCTTCCAGTAGGGTCTGCAAATCATCGATATAAGATGCCTTCTTTTCGTTCAGGATCACGATGTCCACGGTAAGGCCTTTCATGCGCCAATACTCGTGGGCACGCAATAATTGTTCGACAAGGGTGCGATCTTCAAGCGCCGTTATCCGGAGCAATAGGATAGGTCTATCTCCCGAGATGCCATGCCGCCATAATCCAGTGACGTTCATATTATTCATTCGCAGCAACCTGCCCGATGGCCGGAGCGATGGGTCTGCATAGATCAGACGGTTAGCCAGAAACTGAAACAACTGAGCCTCATCTGGCGCGATACGCAAATGATGCAATTGCACATGAGCGTGAGTCCAAGCCAGTGCGGAAACACGATCCCACACAGCCATGTTGTGATACTTGTCGGCCAAATCCTCCACCGCTTGGCGTGATTCGGCCATTAAGGTGGTCAAAATGATGTGTTCGGTCGCGCCCGATTCTATACGAATCCGTTTGCGAAGACTGAATATCGGATCGAGAACGGCACCCACCGTATTGGTCAGCGGCCGGTCATCCATCACCGCAACCGGATTCCGAAGCGTTTGCCCGCGTCCGACAAAACGCGCCCGATCGGTTTCATATTGAAGTCCATCGCCCGGTCGCATATCGGCCAGCACGTGTGCTGCCCAGATGTTAGGATCGCTATCAGACCGTCGGCGCCTATGCGCGATCAGTCCTTGCACCTTAGGAAGGTATTCGGTCCGGATGAACAGATTGGAAAATACCGGATGTGCGATATCCGAAGGCATCGGAGCAAGCACCACCTCCGCATAGGAAGTGATATCGATTTCACGTGCCTGCGGACCATCATTGGTCAAAGTCAAGCGTCGGATTTCGGCGTCATCCTCCGGTGATACAAGGATCTCCAGAGTGGTGACCATGTTGCCGTCCGTGCGCGTGATGCGGGCACGGTCTTCAGCGAAGACGACATCGTAATGATCGGGAACCGCCAACGTCGGTTGGTAGCCGGCGGACCAAACCTGACCGCTTGCAACATCGCGCAGATAGAGATAGCTACCCCAAACATCCTTTGTTACGTCTTCTCGCCAACGCGTCACAGCCAAGTTCCGCCAATCGCTGTAGCCCGATCCGGCCGCGGTGATCATGACCGCGTAACGACCGTTGGACAAAAGGTGCGTTGAAGGCACGGAAGACGTGGGCGAAGGAATAAGGCGAACCGGCGGCTGCATGGGTTCTTTTTCCTCTGTAAGCGCCTGCAATAATGGCGTGACCTCGGTATCCGCACCGTGCGGAATCCGTTCTTGCAACAATAAGTCGGCGGATTGGATCAGCGGCGCACGATGAAAACGATGGCGCATTTCCCCGTCATGTATCACATTGGCAAGAGCCACCAGGAACATACCTTGATGGTGCGCCATGTAGCAACGCACCATTGCGACCTTTTGGCCTTCCGCCAGCCGGATCGGAGTGAAATCAAGCGCTTCGTAAAAACCGAACAGGCCCAATGCGCCTTTTTTTTCCAAGCGTGCAAAGTTTTCCACGGCGGCATGCGGTAGATACATAGCGGCCAAAGCCGTGGCGTAGGGAGCAATCACCAATTCTTCGCTGAGTCCCCGTTTCATTCCCAGGCCGGGCACGCCAAAAGCCGAATACTGATAGGTGAAATGAAGATCGCGACCATTAAAAGCGGACTCCGAAACGCCCCATGGCACACTCCGTTCATTACCGTATTCGATCTGCCGCTTGACAACCAGGCGGCAGGTCTGATCGAGCAAGCTGTATCGTGGAGTGAAAGTCACCAGGGAAGGCATTAAGTATTCAAACATCGAACCCGACCACGACAGCAACACAGTGCCATGTGCGGCTCGTGTCACCCTGCGCCCAAGGTGGAACCAGTGAGCTCTCGGCACATCGCGTTTTGCGATTGCAATGAAACTTGCAAGACGTGCTTCGGACGCCAGCAAATCATAGTAACTAGGATCGAAAGCGCCTTCCGAAACGCGGTAGCCGAGCGCGAAGAGGTGACAGTCTTTGTCATAAAGAAAACTAAAATCCATTTCGCGGAACAATGTTTCAAACCGCGCGGCCATGTTTTCCAGTCGCTCGGTGATCGATTCAACGTGGGCTCCGGCGTGCCGCAATTGCATCGCCAAAGCATTCCGATCGACTGTTGCAACAGACTGTTCAGGCAATGCCTCGAGGTCAGCCAGGCACTGCCGATAACAAACGGAAAAATCACTCAGCGGAGACTCAAAGGACAGATGAGTTTGGAACAGACGGGTTATCGCGGGTTCCATACCGGTCTCGTTACGGACCGAAAAATGAATCCAGGGAACCAAACGCTCCACATCACGCGCATGCGAATGAATGTCATTCCGCAGCAACGATGCCCATACCAGTACTTCGCTGTCATCCTCATCGCCACACTCGGCGACATAGGCATGAGCCAGATCCTGCAGTGTGTCGGCGCCGTCGGTCAGCTTTCGCCACTGACGACTCCATTCGTCCGGATCAACAGGGGTCTTGGCTAAAAGCTCTCCGAGCATGATGACATTTTGCCGCAGTTCTTTCAACGGAACGATGAGCGTTCGCCGGTCATCGCTAATTTTAGCGAGCGCGTCCATCAACAACCGATGGGTATCCTTAAGACCGTCCAATGCAGAGGAAAACGCGAGCGGCCGATTCAGCGTTTCCCGGCAGAACTGCGCCAATACCAGCAAATGACCCGCCAAGTTACCGCTGTCAACGGTCGACACATAGCGTGGTTCCAGCATGTGCAAGTCACGGGTATCGTACCAATTGTAAAAATGACCGTGTAAACGCGGCAGTGCATCGAGCGTTTTCAGCGTGCCTTCGAGTCGTTCGACGGTGTCGATCAATCCGATCCAACCGAAATCACGAGCGGATACGACAGACAACAAATAGAGTCCGAAATTGGTGGGCGAACTACGATGAGCGATGACGGGGTGCGGGTCTTCCTGAAAATTATCCGGCGGCAGATAATGCTCCTCCGCGGTCACGAAGGTCGTAAAAAAACGCCAGATACGCCTGCCGATCAAACGCAAGCGCACAATATCCTCGACCGGAAGGGATTCGTCCAGATCAAGCTTGGGCGGAAGACTCAACCATCGGGCGATGATCGGTGACAGCATCCATAATAATAAAAACGGCGAAGCCGCATAGATTCCAACCGGATTGAACAGCAAAACTATCGCGCCAGCGCCAACAACGACTATGGAGGAACGCCCCAAGGGTCGAATAAGATTCTTCAGCGCGTGATCCGACTGTGCCTTTGCCTGCAGGGCGGTAACCCACTTCAACAATTGCCGCCGAGTAACGAACAAGCGTACCAAAGTGGTGACAATAGCATCCGTCATCAGCCAAGCGCGCTCTGCGAGTAAGGTCAACGCCACGAAACTGTTTCCAATCGCCAATAACACATTTTCTCCCACCGCGCGTAGATGGGTGCTCAATGCGATGCCACGGCGAGGTAATGTAAACCCACCGATGATCGCCAAGATCGCAGGAAAGGCTAATGCCGTTAGTACGAAACCGGTCAGCACTAATACCGGTGCATTCGGGATGGCCCAGGTTGCGACCAGGGCGGAGAAAGCTGCCGGAGCCAATAGGGAACGACGCAAATTATCCAGCATCTTCCAACGCCCGATCATCGGCATATCCTTGCCGCGACGTCCGAATATCCAAGGTAACAGTTGCCAATCTCCCCGGACCCAACGGTGCTCGCGTGAGGCCGCGACGTCGGTGTGGGAAGGAAACTCTTCGAAAAGCTCGATATCGCTCACCAACGCGCAGCGCACATAGACACTCTCGAACAAATCATGGCTGAGCTGAGTGTTGTCCGGTACGCGTCCGGCCAACGCGGCTTCAAACGTGTCCACATGATACAAGCCTTTACCGCTGTAAGTACCGAGTCTGAACAAATCCTGATAAAGTTCGGATACTGAGCTGGAGTAGGCGTCAATGCCGGAAGCCCCGGCAAAAATCTGGTGAAACATCGAGTGCTCCCGCCGATGCGGCAAGGTCGGTGTCACGCGAGGTTGAAGAATGCCATAGCCATCTACGACACATTGGCTGCCAGGATCGAATACCGGCTGATTGAGCGGGTGAGCGGCGACACCCACCAACTGCGTTACGTCGCCCATCGGCATCTTGGTATCGGCATCGAGGGTAATGACATAGCAAACGCCGGGCGGCGCCATAGCTGGCTTGCCATCGATTGGAAGAAATGACGTATCGGCAGCGCCGCGTAACAGCCTATTAAATTCGTGCAGTTTACCTCGTTTGCGCTCCCACCCCATCCACTTGCCTTCGCTTGGATTCCACAAGCGTTTTCGGTGAAAAACATAGAAGCGTTGGTCTCCATATTTGGCATTGAGTGCGGCTACTCCGTCAGTGGCTATATTCAACAACGGGGCATCGTCCGGCATGATTTCCTGATCAGCATCCGACCAATCGGACAACAGCGCGAAGCGCACCGCTCCATCCGAGTTGGACAGATAACGCACCTCAAGCTGCTCGATCTGCTGCTTGACCCCGGCCTCGTTGACGAACATCGTCGGCACGACGACGAATGTGCTCAATGCCTGGGGCACGCCGTCTTTAAGATCGATCCTTGGCAGGTGTTGTGGCGGAAGATTCGCACTGATGAAATGGTTTACCAGGCCGACAGCTATATCCGATGCCGGGAACAATCCGAACAGCGCAAGCAGGATTAGCGGTAATCCGCTAATCCCTGCCGCGAAGCTCAAACTCAACGGCAGTGCGAGCAACAACAGTGTCAATAGAGCCAGACTGCCCACATAAGCGAGTCCGGCATGGGCGATATAAGCGCGCAGGAGCTTTTTTTTGAACGAAGGTCGAAACTCAAGATCCCTTTCGAATGCGTAACGGCCAGCACCGATCAAGTGATAACCCGGTTCTTGTTGCCGTTTATCGGCGGTGGATTGTTCGCTTCCGCATCGAACTTTAGCTATCACCTTGCGAGCGATCTCCAACTCCGAATACGGCGAGCGCTTGGCGAGGTCCTCGATCGCGTGACGGTAACGATCGCGCGTCAAAAAATCGAAAGAACAATAGCTTTCATGAACACGCAGACACTCGTCCACGAGGCTCACATCCTCGACGAACCGAGGCCATTCAAATGCTGAGATGGCGCGCATGCTGATAATGATATTGCGTACCGTCCAGTTATCGGCGATCTGGTCGGCGTGCTCCCGGCTCACGATTTCATCGAGTCCTATGCCTTGCCGGTTCAACCATTCATTAAGAAAGTCAAGGGAAACCGACGCGCCCAGATGCGGGTCGTGCGAACGTTGCAGGATTTGGACGGCGTATGACTGAATCAATGGCTCGGTGGGTAATACCGGCACCGGAAATGGGGATTCCGGTTTATCGCTTTGAGCGATAATTTGTTCGTAGTTATCGACGAACTCGTCGGCCATCTTGCGACCGGTTTGGGAATGGATGATACGAATAGCGAGTCGACGAAGATTTTCGACCAGCAAGACCCGCAATGTAATCGGAATCGCCCAGAGTTCACCGAGCGTGAGAGGATCGACACTTTGATAGGCTCGCACAAAGACTTTTAGCAACTCCGGGTCGAAGCGACTATCCAAATGGGCAACCAATGCCCAGGCAATGCTATAAACACGAGGAAAACCTTCGAACAAGCCTTCGCCTAACTTTGGCAGTTCCCGGTAATAGCTTTCAGGCAAGTCAACGAGAATGTCACCGACCTGCTCTTCAATGACATGAAAATTATCCAGAAGCCATTCGGCAGCCGGCGTAATGGCGTGTTGATCACGAACCGCCTTGGCGACCGCTTTATAAGCATCAAGCAGCACAAGTGAATTGTCACGCACTCGAGGAAGCAGTTTTTGTCCCTTCTTGTGGCGACTGACTTTTTTTTGCGCTTGCGCCAAACTGATCGCATGCTGTTCGAGCCGTTCGCGACTGAACAACTCGAACCGGATGGGCGATTCATCGCTAACCGGATGATCGACTCTAACATGTCGTCTTTGTTCTCGCCGTTTGGCCATGATTTGACTCTCCTGTCTATATTAATCGGCATAGCTGGTTTGCATTAAACCGAAAGGCAATGCACAAAAAATCGCATCAGGAGTCCGGTCTCCAGATATAAAACTAACCGTCTAAGCACTGGGCACTGGGAAACCAGCGCTTGTATCCAATGGGTACCCCGGGGATATGACGTTTACGTATACCGAAGAGTACCTTATGCTGAAGCACGAATGTGACGCGCCGTATCTCGAGACACGGCGCATGAAGATCCACAACAAGCGGGTTGGTTATTACAGGCTAGATAATGCCCATTAAAACCAGAATCAATAATATGATTAAAATCGTCCCAAGCCCGCCGCTCGGTCCGTATCCCCATCCTCGGCTATGCGGCCAGATTGGAATGACGCCGACCAGCATCAGAATGAGAATAACGAGTACAATTGTGCCGATTGACATGGTAGCGCTCCTGTTGGATAAAAAACATAAACTTGAAAATTGCCCGGCATGACAAGCTATTAGTCTAGTAACTACAACAAGTTATTATGCTGCATCAGCCCCAAGACGCCCCGGACGATCAAATAAACAGCCACGAAGTAATTTAAAAATCTAGGCACAATCAAAATTAATATCCCTATCACAAGTGCCAACATAGGTTCGATTGCAATAGTCATTTCGATCCCCGTCAAATTAAATGAAATTACAATCTAACGGTAATAATGGCCACAGTCTGTTCGGTATCGAACACATAGCCGCTAAAAACAAGGCTTTTGAAATTGACTCAGTAAGGGACGAACATGAAATAACTTCTTCAAATGTCGGAGGGGGGGATCGGCTGCTCGATTGATAGGTGTCGAGCAACCGCACCCTCTTCGGAACCGAACCGGCATTGTTTTGAATATCAAAAATTAGATAAAGAGTCCAGATCTACGAACTTTCACAGTAATGTAGTTTCGGGGTTTGCACTACATGCAGTAGCGATGCGTGACATCGGCAAATAATTTGAACCACTCGCGACAATTGAGCGTTTGCATTACAATCGTTTGGGATCAAAATGTACCAGCCGAAAACCTCGTTGCTGAAGATTGCCGACAATTACATCGAGATGTCGGTAGGTGACGGGACGATTGTCGTGGAATATCAATAAACAGGGGTGAGGCTTGCTCCATACCGCCAAAATCCAAGGCTTTTTCCGTCCGGATTATGGCGAAGCCTTCATGGCAGCCAAAGTAAAACGTTTATTTTACAAAGTCCCGGCATTCGTTGCGGTAGCGCCCTAGCGCCCAGAGCGGAAAATATTTGTCGTAGCCGTGGTATTTCAAATAAAAAAACTTGGGAAAACCCGGCGCATTGAAGCCATCATCCTTCCAAAACCCATCGTCTTGTTGGTTTTTCAAGAGATAATTAATTCCGGATTTAACTTCGGGGCAACCCGCCTCGCCGGCCGACATCAAGGCCAGCAGTGCGAGCGCGGTATGAAATGCCGTGCCGGTTTCGCTTTCGCCGCGAACCCCGACATCGTGATAACTATCATTGTCCTCACCCCAACCGCCGTCGACGCGCTGCTTGGATTTTAGCCAAACCACCGCTTTACGAATTTGGGAATCATGCTTCGAAATACCGGCGCTTTCGAACCCGGTCAATACAGACCAGGTCCCGTAAATATAATTTGTTCCCCACCGACCGAACCAGGAGCCGTCGGCTTCCTGCTGATTGCGTAAATAAGTGATGCAGGTGTCGATAACGGCCCGGTATTCCGGCTGTTTGTCGACCAGTTTGCTCAAAAACATAACGCAGCGTCCGCTGACATCGGCGGTCGGCGGATCGAGCAAAGCGCCGTGATCGGCGAACGGTATGTGGTTGAGATAGCTATGCGTGTTGTCGGCGTCAAAAGCGCCGTAGCCGCCGCCTGCGGATTGCATGCCGGCAATCCAGACCCCTGCCCGTTCGATATTTTCGGCAAACTTGCGATTGCGGGACTTTATCATCGCCAGCGCAACCACCGCGGTATCGTCGACATCGGGATAATGGCTGTTGCCGAACTGAAAAGCCCAGCCGCCGCCCGGCAGATTAGGCCGTCGCATACGCCAATCGCCAGGCTCGTTGCTCAATTGCCGACTGGCCAACCACGTTAAAGCCTTAGTGAGGGATTGTTCGGCAATCGGGTCATGCTCGCGGCGATCGACTTCCTGCAGAACCAGCGCGGCTAGACCGGTATCCCAAACCGGTGAAACGCAAGGCTGACAGTAGGCCTTATCCGGCTTGACGACCAGTAATCGATCGATAGCTTCCCTGGCGATACGCCGCCGTTCATCGTCGGCAGGAATCCCTAAATAATCCATGGCCTCATAGGCATTGACCATGGATGTAAAGATAGCGCCCAGTCCATCGTACCCATTCAATCGGGTCATAAACCAATCACGCGCCTTGATCGTTGCCTTGCGGCGAACGAAACCGGGAATCAACGGCTCCATCAAGCGGCCCATGCGATCCGCAGCCAATATGGACTTGCCTAGCGGTGTTTTGACATGTGCAAAATAATTTTTTTCCGACTCAGGGGGCGTGATAAAGAGCTCGGAAATCCCCACTTTATTCGGATTACGGGCCTTGACTTTATAAGTACACAGGATGAATAACGGCACCATCACGGTACGAGACCAATACGAAACTTTATCGATATGAAACGGAAACCATTTGGGTAAAAACATGATTTCGACCGGGATAAAAGGCACGCCGCGCCAAGGAATCTGCTCGAACATCGCCATCATGATACGCGTAAAGACGTTAGCCTTGGCGCCGCCGCCCCGAGCCAGTATCCAACGGCGCGCTTTGACCATGTGCTGCGCTTGAATCGAGTCGCCGGCCAATTTCATCGCGTAATAAGCCTTGATTGTGCAACTCAGGTCTCCCGGTCCGCCTTTATAAAGCGGATAACTGCCGTCCCGGTCTTGTTGTTCATGGAGATATTGAACAATCTTGGCCTGGAGCGTTGCATCTATTTCACCCATGAAATGCATCATCAAGATGTATTCGGAAGGAATCGTGCAATCCGCTTCGAGCTCGAAAACCCAATAGCCTTCCTCACTTTGCAGGTCTAATAACCGCCCCTTGGCGCAAGCTATCGCATCGTCCAAGCTCGAACGTGGATAGGATCGGCTAGTCGATGAAGCATCCTGATTAGGATGAAAAATGGTCTCTATTAGCATGAATTGATTTTCTGACTTCCCTTAAATTTTAGCGGTATCAGACCTGAAATAAAGTCGGTTGTACAGGACAAAAAAAACTGCAGCAATAAATTGCCGCAGCGAGCCGGGAGGAGCGCAATAACGAAAATGAGTTTTATGATGGATTAAGTTAAGCCAACTTTTCGGCAGTCCGTACCGGAATGACGGCTTAACATAATGGCGATGTTAACCAGATATGTACCGCTGAATCATCACGTTGTATTGCCGATTTAAGCCATCCCGGTATAACATTACTTATATGTCTGCAAATTAGTTTTCTGTCGATACGGTATTTTACGGTAATGATAACAGTGACTTTTAAATGTCGTCGGTACGTTGCCGCACATATAACCATTTCCGGTTTTTAAGAATGCTTGCTTCTATGCCCGTGGATCAAAATTCGGCGCCTCCTCAGGTACTGCCGAAATTTGAAGTGGGATAAGGTATACATGCTCTTGCCGAAAATTACTCCTCTCCGTTCACTTGCTCCCTTTAAAGTTCTCTGCTATAAATTAGCTGCCTTTATTTCCATAAAAAATACCAGGCTTTTTCTATAAGCTTATCGAGGCTACGAACCGGTTCGCCGCATAAACCATTCGTAGAATGTCACTTTCCATGACTATTTAGTTTTGATTGCTTATGACCGACGTATGTAATCCTCGACAAAACCATCTGCTCAACTCGCTGCCCTCAAACCAATACGAGCGACTAATACCTCATCTTGAAGGCGTATCCATGCGACTTGGCGAAGTCCTTTACGAATCCGGGGGCGAATTGAATTATGTCTATTTCCCCACGAATTGTATCGTTTCGCTGCTTTATGTCATGGAAAATGGCGCTTCGGCGGAAATTGCCGTAACCGGAAACGATGGTATTGTCGGCGTTGCGATATTCATGGGCGGAGGAACCATGCCGAACCGAGCCGTCGTGCAAAGTAAGGGACATGCTTACCGGCTTCGAAAAAAGACGTTCATGCAGGAATTTAACCGCTCGGGCGGCCGCCGCTCGGGTGCTATGCAACACCTGATGCTTCGTTATACTCAAACATTGATTACTCAGATGTCGCAGACTGCCGTTTGCAATCGGCATCATTCGGTGGATCAGCAGCTTTGCCGTTGGCTATTGCTCAGCCTCGATAGACTGTCTACTAATGAATTGTGCATGACGCAGGAACTAATCGCCAATATGCTTGGCGTTCGCCGGGAAGGCGTCACGGAAGCCGCCGGTAAATTACAGAAAGCCGGATTGATCGAATACAGTCGTTGGCGCATCGCGGTGTTGAATAGACCCGGATTGGAAGAACGCGTCTGCGAATGCTATCACGTCGTCAAAACCGAATTCGATCGTTTGCTTCCCCCCCCCCCGATCTAAACGCTGTGCTCCTTTCTTACTGAATAGTCATCCACCCTGTTGAGGCTTGAAGACGGCATTTAGGAGCGCTAGCGTACAGACGCCAGAAAGATTAGGAACGAGCATGAAATAACTTAGACAACTGCCGGAAGGGGTTTGGTGGCTCGATTCACAGGTGTCGACGGCAGGGCAGATTTTTGCTCCTGCAAAATCTGCATTCATGCCATCCATGGCAATCTGATAGCCGCCGTCAAGCCTACATGGACGTATTCACCCAGCACCTAAATTCCATAGTCCATTGGCTATGGTTAACTATCTTGGATAATTCATCCAGCACCTAAATTAAGCCATGATTTTGAATCATTGCCAAAGACCTATGGAATTT
>Ga0180009_10000943_pt1 | contig 36910 bp, 31 predicted proteins | sample OS_PC_MetaG_FD_123537 | JGI IMG/M metagenome (GOLD analysis project Ga0180009, IMG submission 123537) | Groundwater microbial communities from the Aspo Hard Rock Laboratory (HRL) deep subsurface site, Sweden - OS_PC_MetaG | ecosystem: Environmental > Aquatic > Deep subsurface > Groundwater... | reverse complement strand
ATTCCGTTAGGAATCATTGTCACCTTGTCGGGCTGGACACCATATGACTTAAAGTGCTCAATTTCATTTGGTGAAATAGCTATACAGCTGTTGGCCTGAAGGATGATTTCCCGGCCGATGAGATGATTATAAAGTTTCTTTAAAACATTGGATCTGCCAAAAATAGGCAGTGCGCCGGCAGGACATACAGTGTAAGGCTTTGCGAGCTTTGTTACGGATCGATAAACAAGTGCATTGATCAATGTCCAGTGATTCATCAGGTTAACCACGTCTGCACCTGCAACCAACTTTTCAATCAGATTTTGCGAAGGCTTCGTCAGATAGAAGCGCTTCCAGAGGGAAGGCAAGGCAACGACGTTCAATCCCCATTTTCGGCATTGTTGCAAATAAGTTGACGATAATCCTGTATCGGTTGTTAGAATCGTACATTGATGGCCGGCTCGGTTAAGAGCGCGGCTGATCTGAAGTGTCCTCTCTGCTGTTCCTCCACCTGTTACCGGGTCCAGGGACATGTTTACATTTAATATGTTCATGAAATCATAGGGCGCTGTGACGCAGCTATACGACTTACAGCACCTTCCGCACCGAGACAGTAACGAAATCCGGTTGACAAAAGCTTTTCTGAAGAATAGCGGACATTACCATAATTACCCGAACTTCTCCACAGCCTTCTTAAGACATGCGGAATGATGATGGGCAGATGAATCACCAGACCAATTCCCTCGATGGATCGGCCTTGCTGAATCGCCTTATAAAGGGACCATAAGCCTCCGAATGTGTTGAATCGTTCATGATCGCAAGAGACGAAAAAACATTCAGGCGCATCAATCGGATGAGAATTTAAATAGAGTGCTGCCTGTGCGACATCGTCTGCATGAATAATGTGGGCGTATTCCCCGCCTTTTAGAAACACCTTTAAACGATCAGACCATGCCCCCCTCATAGGCATTCCTATTGCGCCCGGTTTATGGACATCGACCACATTAGTTGGTCTAAGAATGACGATCCGGCATCCTGGAAGACCCTGCGCGACAAGTTGTTCAGCTGCCCACTTGCTTTGCTCGTAAACATTTTGTGGCTTACAGGTAGTTTCTTCATTAACCCACTTAATATTTGTTCGCCCCACCACGCCAGCACTGCTCAAGTAACACAAATACTCAATACTTGAATCCTTAACTATGTGCAACATTCGCTCAGTTCCCAGAACATTAACATCCCACATTTTAGATTGATCCTTTAATTCAGCAGCGCAGTGAAAAAGAAGACTGGCATTATGCAAAAAGGGTTTTAGAACGTCTTCATCCCCAAGACCACCACGAAATAATTCAACATTTGGATTAACAAAATACTTGTTCCGGCTTAATGCTCTAACTTTATACCCATGCGATACTAATCGCTGGACAATTTTACTTCCAACCATCCCGGAAGCGCCGGTTACACATGCAATTGTTTTGCTGTTATGCATTTATCACAGCTTTTAAAGGCGTTTGTGGATAATTATAAGTTTTAGAAAATTTACCACCATTCCTTCTCTTATATGCAAGTATCAAGGCCATAACAAAAAGGAACATTGGATCAATCCAATCACCGGATATTAATTGATGTATTGAGATGATGATAAAAGCTATGGAGATGTAATTACGAATATCTGCATTATCAGACCAAAAGGTTTTCATCTTTTTCAATATAATGCAAAAGATCCATATAATAATGGAGATACCTATAAATCCTGTCTTAATTAACCAAAACCAAAAAGCCCCATAAAGATGTATAGTTGTATAGCCTTCTTTGCCATACTTATTTAGGATATCAATATCTGCGTTGTTCAGTAGTCCAATTCCTAAAGGATACTCGAAAAACAGTTTAGTGGCTTCTATTGCGCTATAAACTCGTCCACCGTAAAGCCCCCTGATATCATCTGGTTTCCTTAGAGCATCCGCGTATTTTGATAAAAGCATGTGCTGGATTAGAGTCCTCTGGCCAGGATCATTTATATATGTCTTTTTTTGATATATATGGAAGGAAAGAATAAATAATATACAGAGAATGAGAACAAAAAGTTTAGATAGTATATTTTTTGTCCTGATCATGTAAAACACAAAAAACCCTAGAAAGAGCGCCAAATATCCCGTCAATGAAAATGTCAGGACAAAGGACATCAAACAAACAGCTAGTGAAAAAAAATAACGTTTCCCCCCGTATATTTTATAGTATCCAAGTGAAAGGATAATGGGATACTCCAAGAATCTTGCAAAATTGGACGATTCTGAAAAGAAGGAAGACACTCTTGGGATAAATAGATTATTATAACCCCAATTAATTGATGGAGCAAAGCCCCAAATTCCATAGCTCCTCATTGACCCTCTAATGTTTATGTAATCTGGTTCAGGTGCGTTTCCTGAACTGATCATAATAAATAACAAGATGGATTGTATTGATAGTATGACACCAATCCAAATCGGAAACTTAATAATCTTATCAGAATATCTATTTGAGTTAAGAATCATCAAAATGGCAATAAGAGCTAAAATTTTTAAACCGTATTTTAATGTCAGAGGAAAGGAAAGAGTAAATTGCTGATTGTGATTGAGAGTGGCAATTAACAAACCATACATGAGAAGCATCGAATATAAGACAACAACTATCGTTTGACTACCCGACATTTTCTGGTATCTAAAAAATATAAATAACGATGTAATTACAAGCATTTTTACCATATAATTAATGTAGAAGCTATATGGCTCTATCAGTACAGTATCATAAATAAGGATGTACGTTGCAACAAGAAATATGAACAATGTTTCTCTTTTTAAAGCTAAATGGCAAACAATAGGTGGTCGTTTCATAATCGTGTTTATTGAGTCCGGTCCATATCAACTATTGATAATATGCTGGAATATTTTGGATAGCTGCATCGTAAGATTTTTTCGACTGAAGCGCTCGATAAACTTCTTAGATGCCGTGCTATCGTTCTTATGAGCTGCCAGAAATGCTTGAAGTTTATGTACCTGAATATCATCAGGTTCATCGTAGAAAAGCGTGATTACATTTTCATATGGTTCTATGAGTCGTGCAAGTTCGCTCTCACGAGATGTAAGGCATATCAGTCGACAATTATTGCCTATATAATCATATAGCCTCGCTGGAACCCAGGACATGGTGTCAGCATCACGAGGCATGCAAAGCATAACATATGCCATGCGGTGAATGAGCCTATATAGGCCTTGGGGATCAAGAAATCCGTAATCTTTACATTCTGCACTGATCCTTTCCTGTCTAACTAGGTTAACAAAGGCTTCGCCATCGTTCCCTGCATAGTGCAATTGCCAGGGTGCCTCGAAAAAAACGTCGTTTACCAGTCTTGATAGCAATTTAAGTATTGGTGCAGGAGTATAATCAGTCTTTTCGCTTATGGTTCCACTATAGAAAAACGAATTTGGATACAGCTCTTCTTCGTTGTTCGCGGGAATATCTTCCTGATCAAAACCATTGGGGATAACGAAGGTTTTCTCTTTCAGAAAAGAGTACACTGCAGTCATTCTGTCTTTACTTTTCTCTGTAGTTACGATGAGAGCATCACAGTATCTGAGAAAATATGGCTCCAATCTCCTCGATACGAAATCATGATAGGGTTTGAAAATCCTTCTTGACATAGGGTTCAGAAGCCAAAGGTCACGGAAATCTGTTACCCAGGGAATATTATATTTGAATTTTAGCCAGGCACCTATAACATTGAGACTGAATGGGCTGCATGTCGTATAAATCATATCAGGCTTATTTCTGATAATTTCTCTTCCAATATGCCGGAGGGCCGTTAGACTCCAAAATATGTGGCCATCGGGGGGGAGTATATTGTTCATAACGTAAGCAGCGTATCGTGGGATACGTTTCGTGCTCTTATGACATTCCAAGTAAAGGAACAGATCCTGTGGCATGGCAGAGATTGTAATAGATGGACTCAACTGACTCAACAGTTCTTCACCTGGTGGCGTGTTTGCATGGGTTCCTTTCGGACAAACAACTACAGCTTTCCAGCCAAAGCGAGGCAAATATTTGAGGAACTTTACATTACGGATTGTCGCCACATTAAGTACGGGAGGAAAGTAGGATGTAACCCAAAGTACCGTTTTTAAATCGGGCATAGAACAAATCTTGCCGTATAGGATTCGGCTAATTGAAAGGATAAACGTAAGGTGATTGCTGGAACCCTAACGCCGTAGTCGGGGAAATGCCATCCACTTGTTTGACCAGCTCTACCCTGGAACGAATCTATTGTAAAACGACCGTTGGATCGCTCAACCATGAAGCGATAAGTTCGACCCGCCCTATGCAGGGACAATTCATTGACTTTATCCTGATTATGTTTATTTAAATCAAGCTCCCAACCGGGTGCAATGTGAAAGTAGGTTTCAATTTTCAAATCAATATGCCTTGGGTTGAATAATGTTTCTATAATTTCAAAGTGATCCTGACGAAGTATGATTTTCCGATTCCATTTTAAGGATTTACCCAACCTGTCAATAGAACGGGCATCCCATGTAATTCGACGTTCAGCTCCTGTCTCATTTGAAGACACTTTTTGATCGGTATTCAAACATTTTTTGTAAGCCAAACGACCACCTCGACAATTTGGAACAAGTGGCAATCCATTTATCAAGGTCGTGTTGTGTGATCTTGCTGAAAAACCATACTGACATTCTTTATCTGAATTATATGAACCTCTTCCCCTGTCTGCGAATATGGGTCCTTCCGCATCGTAAAGCAAAAAACCGCCAAAATCCATATGCCCGTGCCCGACAGGATAGACACCTTCATAATTTTTTGGCAGATATACAAAAATCCGAAATGAATTCTTTTGAGTATCAAGCCATTTCCATTCCGTTAAACCATCTGCAATGCATTGAGGTAATCCTTTCCCCCCAATTAATGAAACCCATTGATCGCTGTTCCATAGCCCCCACCACGACTCTGTTCCATGATTGAACTCCGGATGAGGGTAAAACCATGAAACAGGATAATCTGGGGAAACATCGCCAACGCGGGGAAAATCATTAGAAAAATCCTTTACAGAAAAATCACTCATATATAAACTTGACGACATCATGGACAAAACAATGGGAGAAAGATAAGCAGCGTATTCCGAATCTTCAGTTATGCGGGCAGCCCACCAGACCTCAACCATTGTTCGTGTTAATAACAACTGATAGTGGGAAGAAGCCTCCTTAAGGACGCCTTCTGAATCAATCAATTCTTGAAGGTGTTTTTGAAAGAGCGCCTTTGCCAACGAAGAAATTTCTGGCAATCCCAAAATGCGCCCGCCGATATATAACGCCCGTGCATTATTAAGAATGTGGTTGTTGCATGTTTTACCATGATATTCCAAGTGGAGAGAGATGTAATCCAAATGCTCCAGTAAGGTCGCTTCTATAGTATTGATAGACCCTATATCAAGATATTGGCAATCTCGCGTTGCACACAGGTATAATAGCCAATTTACAACCCGCTCCGACGCAGAATAAGTTTCCCAGGCTGCATGATGTTTGTTCGGTCTGACCTGACAGATCCAATCAAGTATTACTGAATTAGCAATTTTCAGGTCTTCTTGAGCCGGGTGCAGGGATAACCATCGCAAGAGCCAACCGAAACGATGCAATGCGAAAGTGTCTTCTTTATCTTTCTCTTCTTTAAACCAATTAATTTCTTGAAAATCGTATGAATATGTTGCCAGCGGTATCGCCCAAGACATGATGTCCGGACCATTTTTCGGTGACCAGCCCGTACTCGGCAGGTTTGCAAACCAAGTCTTGAAAGCGTGAGTCGGGTCTGAAAGACCATGAACGCGCTCACGAATAACGTCAGGATAATGGTGTAAACGGTTTTTCACGCCAAACAGAAAATAAACCTTCTCTCGGATTCTTATAATACCGCGTCTGAAGTAATAATAAAAGAGTTCGGACCATTGGCCGGGATGTTTTAAACAAAATTTAACATAATATTTTATTTCTCCTGATTCCAATATCCTACCTAAGGTCACTTAAATAAATACCATCCGGCCTGGACGTTTCATTGTAAACTAAACGAAACCACAGCTCCAGGTTAATTAATATCCATAGCGCCCAGACCCAGCTTTTCCGCATATACATCAATTGACATAACCTCTTTATCGTTCGTTTATGAATTAACCCTGCTTTCATCAATTCACCATGTCTAAGCAATTCCAAGCATATTTCTTTGAAACGCCCTCCCTGCATCCATGAATTGATAGGGGCGCCAAAACCATCTTTCGGGCGGTGCAAAATAGACTCAGGCAAATATTGAGAAATTGCATGCTTAAAAATTACTTTTTTATCATAAGAATTCATTTTATAAGCGGACGGAAGACCTGCAATAAATTCCACAATTCGATGATCCAGTAAAGGAACCCTTGCTTCTAATGAGGTGGCCATACTCATTTTATCTGTGAGTAAAAGAATGTCGTCTGGTAACCACACCTTCAAATCAAAAGCCATCTCAGCATTGAGCTTATCCGGAGTAACAAACATATTGGAATAGCTGTCAGCAAAATTACCTGCGGCATTAGATTCATACATTGGGAAAACTAAACGCCAGGGGAAATTGAATGCCCTTTTATAATAGGCCCTCGATTGTTGCCGACATAAAATGGAGATCATAAGTTGCTTTATAGAGAACGGGGAGGAATACCATTCATATCCGGCAAACAATTCATCACCGCCAGCGCCTGTCAGAATGACTTTACATTGCTCACTTGCAAACCTGGAAATGACATAAGTCGGCACGTAGGCGCCATCCGCATTTGGTTCCTCGATATGCCATGCGAGCAACGGAAGCAAACGATCGAAATCATCGAAAGATATCTTCACTTCATGATGCTTACAACCATACCTTGCCGCTACATCAGTGGCAAATTTTCTCTCATCCATTTTTTCCGCCGCATTTTCCCAATATATTGTAAATGTATCCATATTCAAGGAAGCATTAGAATTGGTTAAAGCCACTACAGCGCTTGAATCAACACCTCCGCTAAGGAAAGCCCCCACAGGGACGTCACTTCGAAGCTGCAGACGACAGGCATCTCTAAGAAGAAAATGGAGATGATCAGAGGCATCTTCAAAGGACATCGATTCATGTAGAGGGCGACACACAAAGGGCATCACATCCCAATAATTCCTGAACGTCATGGATCCGTTTTCGATGATCGCAAGAGTACCTGCTTCGAGCTTCTTGATCTGTTTGAAGGCTGTTCTTGGAGCAAAGATATAAAGCATATGAAGATATGTACTGATGGCCTGCCAATCGGGATCACGCCCTATCCAAGGGCAAAGCAAGATAGGCTTGATTTCCGACGCAAATGCCAACTGTTTGCCATTCCAAGCATAATATACCGGCTTAATTCCCATACGATCACGGGCCAGAATAAGTCGCTTTGAGGAGGAATCATAGAGAGCCAAGCCGAACATTCCATTGACATCTTTAAGGAAGTCAAGACCAAGATCTTCATACAAATGAACCAAAACCTCCACATCGCTGTGTGTATGGAAGTGATGGCCTTTTTTAATCAGTTCATCTCGCAGCTCTATATAATTATATATTTCTCCATTACAGACAATCCAAATTTTCTCATCTTCATTTGATATAGGTTGGTGTCCTCCCAAAAGATCTATGATACTCAGCCGCCTCAACCCCAATCGAACGTCATTCGAACTATTTGTATAGTATCCAACATCATCCGGCCCCCTGTGCCATAAACACTGCCCCATGTTTTCAAGCAGTGAAGGCACCTCTGCTGCACTTGTATATCCAAAAATTCCACACATGGATTTAAGCTTTTAAATCAAAATAGTTATGCTAAATTAAAACCGGGTAATATCTCTAAATCAATATATACAGAGGCCGTTCGGCAATGGGATTACAACCATTTACTTTCGGAAAACATTCAGTAAAACACCCCATCCGAGAAGGTTTTCTTGTCTCAGAATTTGATGTGCCTCCATGTTTTCATAAATCAACATAGGGATTGAATCATCTTTACAGAGAAGCTTAAACTTTTCATCAAGCTGCATTCTATCAATTAACTCGCTCCACTTCTCTTTTTTAAGTGTAGATCCTGGAGGTCCTGGAAAGCCAAAATAAACATGGTATTGAACTCCCTCAGGTTCACGGCCAATATGCCAAACATGTTGCCGATTTGCCAGCACCGCATCAACATTTCCCTCCGCCATAAATGCCAATGTGGCATTTTCAGGAACATACTTTGCCAACTTCTCTAATGCAATTTTTCTATCTAACGTAAACTTTGTAGAATTTAATTTTGCGTTAGATCCAAAGGGGTAATGCGACGCAAGAGGTGAAGGTGCTGAATATCCATTGCCAAATAAAATCATTGATATCATGGAACATGATAAACACATTGCAGCAATTTTTTTAATTGAACGGCTTTTAGCATCTATTTCAAGATTTTCGCAATTTTGTGTCATGTTAATATAAGCCATAAATACGCTAACATATAAAGGTACGGTTAAAACACCATTTCGTGGCACTTCCCATGCAGCGCTTCGGAAAAGCAGTAAAAAAAAGCCCATAGCTGTTAAAACCAATAATCCGATAACCGGCATATTCCATTTTTGTTCTCGTCTAATTTGAAATAATGGAAGAAATGCACCTGCTTGAAGAATTGAGCCAATATAATCAATGTACATCCGAAATGGCCCTATCAATGATCCTACTGTTCGCTCCAAGATGTAATATTTCAAAAAAGAAGGTATTTCGCTTATGTCTTTATAGGATAGCAAGCTTGAGACAAATACAGCAATATCCCATTTCATCATAAAAAACCCTATCAGAAAAACAATGATTCCCCGCAAACAAGCCTTAAAAAATATTGCGGTTAATAAACCAATCATCATAACGGTATATGTATAAGGATAAGATATGGCTGCCAGGCAGATGGCTGACACATACAATACCCACCATTTACGCGCAAACAATGCAGCAAAAATCCACGGCAAAACAGCGAAACCCATTACATCGAAATACCCTTTAAAGAAAAGAAGGATTTCCACATGCGGTAAAAGCACGTAACCCAAAGCACCAATGAGGGCAAGATTCTTAGTTCCTCCCATTGCACGAATAGCCCAGAACATAGCGGGCACACCCATGATAAGCACAACAATTAGTTGCGCAAAAATGTGCATGGGGGGATATGGATAAAGAGCGTAAAGAGGTGACAGAACCAGCATGGGCAACCAGTATTGATGAAGTGTAAAAATGGATACATAGCCATTAGCGCTACAGTAACGAGGATCATCAATGAGCGGATTAAAGCCTGCACCTAATGCAAAATAGGAACTTTCCGGACGTAGACCCTCAACCGTATTCCGGAGTGTTTGCGTATAAAATACGGCATCACCGTGATTAAACCCCCATTCATAGGGATTCATAAATATAACGAAGCCCGACCAAAGTAAATGAATCAAGATGAATCCGATCAGAAAAACATACACGTGTCTTTCGATATATATTGAATAGCGCCTCCATGAAGCCTTTACTCCTTCTGCTCCGGGAATTTTTCGTGTTGATAAATAATAAAATAACCAGCAGATGACTATGCTGATAAAAGAGGCTTTACCCGGACCTATCAACTGTTTGCCGCTGTAATGCCAATTCATAAATAAAAAAACACCCGAAATGGCTGAAAATGACAGAATATTAAAGAAAAGGAGATTCGTCGATACATAACGGATAAACCGCACTTGATTCAATTTTATATATTTTATAATTGTGTCTTCCATTTTTTTCAACAAACCCGCATCGATTACCGTTATCACAACTTTTATAAAAGCCAATGCTATTGGCCTGCTAAAAAACCAATCTATTCCTTTTGCGCCGAAATGTTCCAGCCAAACCCAATTGTTGACCCCAAAACAAGTTCTAATTTGCTTTCACACAAAATTGGCTTGCCATACACAATGATTCCGCCGGGGTGTTCTTTATGCCCACAAATTTTCAACAATAAATTACAAACAAATGATAATTTAGGTAGATCTGAAAATCTAAACGAATTTTTACGTAAGGAAATAATGTTAAATTTACTAAAAAGTTGGACTATTTCTTTTTTGGAATAAAATCTTGTGATCGGATTTTTTGTAACACCGTATTTGGGTATACCTTCAGTAATCCGGCCTATCCATTCCGCATTAGGATATTTGAAAATATCGCCACTTAGAATGCCTTTCAAAAATATACTTGTCCAATAATAAACAGAATTTTTGTTGTATAGCATCACGATAGCTTTGCCGCCGGGCCTTAATACCCTAAATATTTCATCAATGCATTTTTCTGTGTTTTCAGAATGATGCAACACACCATTTGAGTAAACTATATCAAAATAATTTGCTTCGAAGGGAAGGTCTTCCGCATCGGCAAGAAACGCGACACCACTACCTGTTTCTGCACATTCGTCCAATATCATAAGCTTCTTCGCCGTTGAAGTCACACGTTCTGGCGTTATATCAACAGCAGTAACGTTCGCACCATAATTTCTAAAAAGAGCAGAGTGGCCTCCTCCTCCACAACCAATTTCCAATAATCGCTGATTTTTAAGTTCATCTAACTTAAGTTCAGTAGTAGCTAAATGTCGCCTTTGTCGAAACATATCTTCAAGATAATTTAAATTCTTCAAGAGTTTTTCTTGATCAAGACCATCATCAAAGGATGAATACCATTGTTGGCATATATCACCCCAGAATTCTTGAATCGATTTTTTTGTCTTCGTTAACTTGTTATTGCGAAGTAAATTTATAGAATTTGGTCCTAAGAAAGAATATACTGACCTACAGCGTCCGCATTCATACTTATCTATGAGATAGACAAGATTGCTGGTCTTACATTCTGGGCATTGAAGATAAGATAACTGATTCAACATAACACGCACCTCTTCTGAGGATATGATTATTCTACCTTGTTGAATATTTTCTAATATATGGTGCAGTATGAGTTTTTTCGATATTCTTCAGATAGTTCTTAATCTTGGCCATGGATCCGCACTTTTTTAAAATTGGCGCATTGTGACGGCCGACGCGCACAGATTAACAGTGAGCCTGCAAATTCCCGCAGGAAAGGGATCTTTTCCATCATTTTTCCCATCTTATCGACAACGCCGATGAGGGGAGGAGGGGTGGCGGGGTGCAGCCAGTCGAAAGGGATGATTTTCGGAATATCAAAACCTGCACTGATCAGTTTATCCTTTAATCGCCATCTCATGAATGGATTTTCATCGGGCGATACTTTGGGAAAATATGAACGGAATCTGAACATCAGAAAAACCTGGGGGTTGATGGCGTTGGGCTCGGCGAAGCACAGAAAACCTCCTGGTTTCAACAAATTTAACATCTTTACGAGAGCTGCTTCAATATCCAGATGGTGCAGGACGGAGGAACCGATCACGGCATCGAAAGGGCCATCGATGTCGCAATCCTCGAACCGGCCTTCCTTGAAGAGAACCTGTTCAGCGGGTAGGTGCCGTTTCCTGGCTTTTTCCAATAGTTCCGGTGAGATGTCTACAGCTATCAGTTGTGACCCCGTAGCGACAAAATACTCTGTGAAAACCCCAGTACCGCAACCCACCTCCAGAACACTGGCATTATGAGTCAGACCGGCAGCTCTGGCGATTAATTCAGCCCTGCGCCGGGCTCGCATTTTACCGGCCGGGGTCCCCCAACCCCAGAGCTTCTCCGTATCGCCTTGAGACAGAAAGGAGCCGTGGACGATCTCATGTTTTCTCCGCAAGTTATCTCTATCCGTCAAGATGCTCTATTAACTCGATAATTGACGACCGTCCTTTTCCGGGCGCTCAAGAACTGCAAGGCAGCGTGTAGCTGCCAAGGGCGTCCATATGCGACGCGTCTTTTCTTCCATAAAATACAATAATTGAATCAGAAGCAGCGGGAACCGCCATGTCTGAAATCCGCCGGTCAACAGATAGCTGAGACCCGCAAAGGGCATCAGTTTGCAAAGTCTCAAACCACTGGCAGGCATATTGCCTGTAACAGGGCCGTTGTTCTTCACCAGCAAAGCCCGGGGGATTTCGGCGTTGCCCACCATAGGTTCTTTATCGGATGGAAAGGCTTTGTTCCAGACGTCCTCTGGAGAGTAACAGGATTCATGATGAATATACTTGTAAAAAACCCGCGACAAAGGGGTTGTGTAAGGTTCGATCATGACCAGCCTGCCACCGGATCTCAGCACCCTTGAAATTTCACAGAAGCATGTCAAAGGAGATTTTAAATGATGCAATGCATCCACGAAGAAGACATTGGAAAAACTCTGATCCGGGAAAGGAAGATCATGGGCGTCACAGACGACATCGATGCCGGGCAAATATTCATAATCCGATGTAATCAAACCCTCGACCAACTGGGAAAGAAAACCCGGGCCGCTTCCAATTTCCAGAGTCGGGCCCGAAAGCAGATGCTGTTTCAGGAGAGTAGCAAAGACCTCCCGATAATAAAAGCGCAGAGATTCTTTCCGGGCAAAAATGGTCCTGTGCTTCTCGACCCAATCGGGCATTGGGATAATGACACTCATATTCAATACCCAGAACAATCATCGGGTTTTTGCAGTTCGAGAGATATGACCGAATAAAGATATTTTAACTGCCATGGCAGATGACCGGCGAAGCGCCTCATTAGGCTCTCAATGAGGATCCACATATTTTAAGTCCTTAATGCCCATGTTAAATAAATTTTAACTTTTTTGCGGCGTACGCGCACATCCGGAGAAGAAGGGCGCCATCACTGAATCGAGAAATATTGGTTGTACCATAAGTCCGTTCACCATATCGGATGGGCATATCCATGATCTTAAGATTGAGCCGGGAGGCGCCGAAAAGTAGGTCGAAATCGCCAAATGGGTCGAAATCACCGAAATAGGAACGATTTTCACTGATACGCCGGTAATCTTCATGCCAGAGCGCTTTAGTGCCGCAGAGGGTATCCCGGACCTTCTGTCCGAGGAGAAAGGAAAAAAGGGCGGCAAAAAAAAGATTCCCCAGCAGGTTGAGGAATCGCATGGATTTTTCATCCATTGGGTAGACGAGGCGGCAGCCGTTAACAAATTCAGCCTTGCCGTTTGTAAGCAAATTGACAAATTTCGGTAGATCCTCAGGCGGGACGGTAATATCGGCATCCAATATCATGAGAATATCTCCCCGAGCAAGGGCAAAGGCATATCGGACCGCATCACCCTTTCCCCTCCCGGGCTGCTTAAGAAATCGCCACTTCTTTTCAGGGTGTCGCGCGATGACCTCCTTGATTGTCTCCGCGGTATCATCCGTCGAATTTCCCTCCACCCAGATTACTTCCATTTCAGGACCCAGATCAGGCAGACGGTTTGCCAATGATTCGATGTGACCTGACTCGTTTCTGCAGGGGATCACGACGGAAATCGCCGGGTCACCGGAAGGGAAGTGCCGGCACCGAAGCGGTCGGGCAATGATCCCGAACATCAGGGCAAACTGGTTTATAATAGGGAGGTTTCCAACATATCGATTGATCCAGCTTGTGAGACGTCCCATATTCAACGGGAAAATCTGGTGGTTGATAGAGCGAACGATTTCAAAATCTGCCAAGTGCAGGATCTCTCCAACCATGTCGGAACTAAGCCAGTTATTGACAGGGTTCTGGACCTTGATCCCCAGTTGCTCGGCAATCTGAAGAGGGATTTGCCAGACGCGGCTATAACTGAAAACAATAACTCGGGTCCGTGCATGACATACCTCGTGGAGGGCTTCGAAAACAGCCTGTACGTCATGAATCTCAGTTATTACATTGCGCAGGATGATCACATCAAACTGCCTTTGCAGGTAAGAATAAATGCGACTATCCTCAATGTCTCCCACGAGAAAGGATATTCCGAGATGATTATGCTTCCTGCAAGCAATCTTGATCATCTCCTCAGAAAGATCAATTCCCATGCCTTCTGATACATTGAGCGCGGCCAGAAGATCCCCGTTCCCACAGCCAAGGTCTAGCACCTTTTGGCCGGGGAGCACAACGGAACGGAGAATCTTCTCCAGTTCGCTGTAATAGCCCCTGTTGCGACGGTGGCTCTTATCGACGCGAGCCGCATTCCTGTTATAAAAATCCTGAACATTCAAAGCAGTCAGACTGATTGGTTTGAAGTCAGTAGTCGAGAAATGGTTTGTTTCAATCAAGATTTTTATCCTTTATGCGACAATTCTTCAATGATATATAATCAAGTCTCGATTATACTTCCTTCAGATATATCAATCGATAGACCTTGTGGGGCTAAGATTATCTTTTTAATATTTACTTGCCTGCTCTTTACTCATTGCTGACTATCGCCCGCCAATAGTTTGGACCACAAAGGAAGCGACGAGTTGATATTCCAATACCTTCTGATGAAGTGTTGATACTCTTCGGTTCCACATAAGGAATAACCGCCGACTATTTTTTCCATCACTATCCTCAGTTCTTGAGGAGTCGTTACATGATGGTGGTAATCTTCAAAATCAGCTAATGGGTTCATAAGCATCGCATCCGGGAAAACAGGGATAATCACTTCGCAGCCGGCGCCTAACGCCTCCATCGCCACTGTACTCGTGGGTACAATCACGGCCCAAGCATTGCTCAAATATTCCGAGATATTATCATGTTGGATAATGAATCCCGCATGTAAATAATCTAAACCAAGGTCTTGGAATACCTCTTCAAAAGGCATTGACGGGTGACCCTTAAACCAAACATCAAATCGATCAGCTTTTGGAAAAGCTGCGCAAACCAGCGCCGTCAGTGCCTTAGCCTCAATCCTGTTATAAGGACCGGCGACTAATAATAACGGTCTCCCTTTGCGGGGCATGGGTTCAAGCGATAACATTTTGTGAAGATATAAATAACGGACAGCCTCTGTCTCCATAATATTTGGGTACCCTGATTCGGACAAGAGGTCACAAAGATATTTTCCATTACAGGCCAAAATATCCGGCAATGGCAAATCTGAAGGTTTCACGCAGCTAACAGTTTCAGTTTTGTCATAAAAATAACTTAAATCATTTCTCGATACCGATGCATGCTGATAGCCTATCGTTCTTATTTGTGGGTTAATATCTTTCTTGGCTGCATTCAATGCTTTTTCCCATGCTTGCATCTCACAGTAGTACAAACAATCTACAATAGCTGGAATGCCCTTAAACACCTCCCTGAAAATCAGAGCATGAAGAATAGCCGTAACAGCAACCGGGCCACAAAACGATAAATTCCAAAGGGATTTTACTATGGAATGACACATATACCCCACAGGTTCTGCAGCAAGACCTGTTTTTTTTAAATGATGAAACAAAAAACAACTCAATACTATTTGTCTAGACCATAAAAAAAAACCCTTCATCGCATCTTTTATGGTTAAGAACTCTTCCAGTATAAAAAGCCTCTCGCCATGGGTCGCAAACTTGCGTGCAAGATTTACGGCATCCTTGAAATTATATCCATCCAAAGGAACAGGCATAAGCAGCCAGGTGATAGGAATTTTTTGCTCCTCCAACTTGTCTTGAAGAGACAGAGCAAATTTATTGCGGAAAGTACCGTTTTCGGCGGCTTCTTTATCTATAGCGGGGAAATAACTAACAAAAAGTAGAGTATTTGAAGATGATTTCCTCTTTGTTAATCTTGGAAGGCACTTTTTAGCTATCCAACAGCGCAAAATAATGTGAAACCAAGTAAAAATGCCGCGTAAAAAAAAACCGAACCACCCCAAACGCTCTAAACAACTTAAAATCAGGAATTTATAACGATATGGCAAAAGTAAGGGGCGGGCAGAAATCATTTTGGTGGATATATGATTTTTATTTGCCGCACTAACAATTGCACGGTGAAGGCTTCTATTGGATATCGATAATAAACAAAGGTCGTAATTATTACCACTAAGTAATTGTTCAATGGCATGAGTTTGCGCAATACGAAAATATGCATCAGTTTTCAGGGTATTTTTTTCTGACAGAAGGCTAAACCACCATGTGCTGATTCCACAGCTTGGTAAGAGAAACCAATCCTTAACCGATTTTGATGAAACTTTCCAGTTGCCGATATCAGCAGACCACTTACAAATTCCTTTTCTCAGTTCTTTAACATGATCACTAATGGTTTGAGCACTGTTGTGAATCGTAACTGAAAAAACGCCGCATGAATGAATCTTCGCTAGTATGGCATTCAAAATTGCAGGATCGCTTATCAAGGAAAAAATGACAACTTCACAGGGCTTATGCTTTCTAAAAAATTCAACGAGCAAGTCTGTTTCAAAGCGATTGTCAAAGATAAAGAGAATTTTCATGATGTTAAGACTATCATTGCGAATGCATTTTCTATCTAAGAAGTTTCGCATTTGAAGCCTCAACATTCAAAATTATATTTTTGTCTAATGGATTGATTCGGACAATGCCTCCAGCGGCTTTTACCAATGACAGGCCTGCAGCAACATCCCATATCTTGATGCCATTTTCGCGATAACAGTCCGCTCTGCCGCATGCCACATATGCCAGAGACAATGCAGCAGAACCAAACAGGCGGATTTTTTTAAAATTTCTAATATCTTCAACAAAATCAATTAAAGCCTCTTTTGAGAAATCCGTGCCCACCGGAAAGCCGGTACATAAGACAGCTTTCGATTTTTCAGTGACGTCACTTAATTTTATTGGTATGCCATTTAACCAGGCCCCTTTGCCAACCAGACCTGTGAAGGTTTCGCCATGATTGGGATCAAATACAACTCCCAAAATGGGTTCCATGTCTTTCCACAGGCTAATGGATAAACAGCTCATTGGTATACCCCGGTAATAATTCAAACTTCCATCTAATGGATCAATGATCCAGCGGTAAACATCGCTGGCGCCACCTCCATTCACAATACCGCATTCCTCTGAGAGGATTGGATATCCCGATTGTTGCGCAATATTGTCTATGATAAATTTCTCAAGTTTATAGTCTGCTTCAAGCTTGATATCCTTATCTAAATCAAGTCTCACTTCTTTTACTACTGGCGTGTCTTTCAAGACATTTTCAACTGCACGTTTTGCCGTATCCATTGCTAAAAGCAACAATACATCTAAATCAGGATCAAACATGAGACGCCTTTAATTCAAAAGAATTAATAAGGTTTTCAACTGATTCCATTTCCATATTGCGACGGCATTCGATCGTATAAGAACCAATATGAGGCGTCAAAATGACTTCATCATGTTTACAGAGAATACCGTTATAGGGTTCTTTATTAAATGTATCAAGCCATGCACCGGCTACTTTTTTATTATCGATAGCATCTACTAAAGCTTTCTCATCAACAAGCCCCCCCCGGGCCGCATTTAAAATATATACACCTTCTTTCATCAGCGCGAACTCGTTATTTCCCAACAGGCAATCTTCACCGCTCGCATGAATTGTAATAATATCAGCTTTTTTGAGTGCTGCTCCCAATGCAACGATTTCAATGTTTTCAACTATTCCAGACAGTACGGGATCAACCGCGATAACCCTTGCACCACACGCATATAGCATCTGACCGACTTTCCTTCCTATCGCACCAAAGCCTATAACAGCAACGCAGGAGCCTTGAAGCTGTCTTCCTACACGCTTTGACCATATTTTCTGATGCAGGGCATGGTTCATTTGGGGTACCTGGCGTAAAAGACATAGTAAACAGCCGAGAGTTAATTCCGCCACCGCTGTTGTTGGCCCGGATGGGGTATTTCTTACAACAATACCCAAATCCTTTGCAGCCTGAAGATCTACATTGGAAAGACCCGAACCGCACCGTGAGATGACTTTTAAACAAGAGGCTTCCAATACCCTGCGATTTAGTGGTTCAAGCCCTGCGATTAACCCCTCAACGCCTGGCAATAATTTGAGAAGTTCATCCTCTGTCAGTTTCCGCTTATAAGGATTATCAATCACCTCAAAGTTTGCAGACAAAAGCCTATCAAGGGGACTCCTGTGCATTTCCGCAAAACTTGATGGACCGAGCAACACTTTAGTTTTTTTCCTGATTTCCATATTAACCATCTGATTTTACAAGATTTGTTTTATTAATAATCACATCTTTTAACTCTAAATATGCATTAAATCAGTAAAGTCCCCATAAGGGGTCATTGTGCATATGCATTTCCACTAAATCTATATCCGACGGGCTATCAATGGAAAACGATTGTGTATTAGCATAAGGGGCAATCCTCTGGCGGTAACCGTTATCCAAAATTCTGTTGCTGTCGCACGATTCGGCCAGTTCAAGGGGGGACTCCGACAACCCGTTAAATATTTTAAGAAAATACCATCGAAATGCAAAAATGCCTCCGACACGACGAATACCAAGTCCCAGAGTAAATTTTTTACAATATGGTACTGGTAAGCGGGACGTATAAAGAATATCCCCTTTTAAATCATGAATGATCTTAACAGTGTCCGGATTTCTGAATTGCTCTTCATCGGCAATGGCGATAGCGAGTGCTGTGCAGGGAACATGGGAATCCTCCTCGAGAGGGCGAATGGATGCTGTTATCATGTCTGGATGAAGCATCGGCTCGTCCCCTTGAACACACACAACGATATCATTTTCTTCCAGTATCTGTCCGCAGTTGTCGGCAGCTTCAGCAACCCTGTCAAGGGCACGGGTATGACTGTCGGATGTCATCAACGTTGGCCAACCCTTCGACTGCCCAAAATCAAATATTTCTGAGTCACAGGTTGCCAGATACAACCCATCCCACTTTGAAAACATTGCAGCCCGGCAAAAGACATGTTCAACCATAGGCCTCCCGCAGATCGATTTCAATGGCTTCCCGGGAAATCGACTTGAAGCCATACGGGCAGGTACAATACCTATAATTTTCATTCACATCTCCTATATATCTTTTTAGAATCCAAAAAGTCCTCCTTAAACATGCTTCAACAACCTCTCGTCATCATCAAAATTTATTCAACAATTAGTCTATATTTCCCAATTCTCCATCGCCTTGATAATACTTGCTCAAAAACAAGCCCGAACGTACAGAAACAGGTAATTGAATCCATTTTTCTATGAATAACATGAGCCGACCAAGTCGTAGCTTAAATTTGCGGCGAATGGAGCCTTTCTTAATAATAGTCTCAAAATTTTCCGCTTCGTTGAATGGCATCATTTTTTTATCTTTCAACACATCAATAACCATAAGAGCTTCAACCGTGTAACCATGCAAGCTAAGCAAAGATAGATATCGGGCTCTGGCATCCATAGTGCTCAGAACAGGGTAATTTGTTTCCAGAAAAGGATCAAGTACAAATAAAGCATCTCCAAACATGGGGAACCCCTTAGCTCCATAATTTCTTATCTCGCTGACCCTTTTTGAACTCCAATATGTCCTGCGCAAGTCCAATAGAATAAATCCCCGCTCCCGCATATGGTGCATGATCTGATCGAAAAAACAGGCCCCTTTGCGAAACGGATGAAAGTACACTTCAATTTCGGCAAGCAGAAATGCCCCGGTGCATCCTTCGAGAACAGCCAGTTCATGGCCTTCAACATCAATCTTAACATAATCAATACGGCTTATACCTTCAGAAGCGCGAACGGCATCCAAACTGCGCGTCGAAAAACATATTTCGCCATCCGGGGCAAATCTCCCCGCATCATAAAAGTGATTAACCCTACCCATGTCGGTTTTATAACATGATGATGTCTTTCGCTTATTGTGTAATTCCAAGACAACCTTTTCATTCTCACGGCCAATGGCGGCATTAATATGACGCTCCCCATATCTGGCACCCGCATTTAACCGTGCACATTCCTCAGAATCAGCTTCAAAGCCAATAATATCAACATCTGATCGAATAGATTCTAATCGCGGATGAAAACCGCCTGCACTTCCCACATCAATACATACGAGTCGTGTGTCCGCATTCTTGAGGAGTTCTTTGGCAATAGAGACATATATATCCATAATCACTTATATCTTTCGAAAGCTTTATTAAATATTTCTGTCCCGCGTCATTTCCGTGGCAACAGGATTCCCGCCTGAGTGAGAATGACAAAGTTACGGTTTATGTGCTGCTAGATTCATTGGCACCTTATCATCAAGCTCATATTTATTGCGCCATTCCGGGTCGGCGCAATAAATTCGATAGACCAAACGCATGGTTTCCATCGCATCCATTGATGACCCATCCAGAATAGGTTTGTCATTCAAGATCGCATCAGCAAAATCACAGATCTCATCCCACCATGAATTATCCAGGTTATAACGCATGGTCATTTCTCGTGGGTCACCGCCATCATTTTCATCAGCATACGCAACCAGAATTGTCTCAGCGCCATAGCTTTTTGAACCGGATAAAATACCGGACAAAATAATCATACCGCGACTTAGAGTGATATCAAGTTGAAATCGATGACGCCACTGTGTTGCGGAAGAATGCAACATAGCCACGACGCCATCTGCCGTCCGCATCAAGGCATAAGCATTGTCTTCAACATCGTGATGCCAGTAACTATTAGAAATAAAGCTGTGAACATCAATAAATTCACCGGCAATCAAGCGCATGATGTCCACCATATGAATACCCTGGTCTAATAAAATACCTCCGCCCGCCAATGCTCTTTTGGTTCGCCAATCTGAATCAAAGCTGATAATCTTGGATTTTCCGTAAACACCTCTTACATTGATTAAAGAACCAAGTTCCTGGTTCTTTATAATTCTCAGCGCCTCTCGAACTGAGTCGTGGTAACGGTGATTAAATCCGTATTTCAACTTGAGATTCGTATGTTTCTTTTCGCAAGCTATCACTCTGGCAATATCGCTTAAATCCCTTCCTGGCGGCTTCTCACAAAAAACGTGGAGCCCTTTTTCCAAACCGGCGATAGTTACCTCAGGGGCAATATCGTTGGTCATACAAACGAATAGGACATCCAAATCTTCTTGCAGCAGACGCTTATAATGGGTGTAATAACGAACGCTATCCGTGAAAATCCCATCATCCGGAAAAACCCTGTCACACACCGCTGTAGTCTTGAGTTCCGGATGCTGATCAATGGACTCCCGACGTCGCTTGCCGACAACACCATAACCAGCAATTCCAACCTTTAATTTATCATTCAAACTACCTCTCCTCAAGATAATGATGTACGGTAAATATTTGCCAGCGATTCATCAGGACGACCCAAGCGAACCGATTCCTTGTCACTTTCTACATCCACCCACATACCCAATTCATCTGAACGATAGAAGGCGTGAAGCAATTTAATAGTTTTCAGGCAGTCTTCCCGACTAATGGGGTATGGTTTTTCATGGGTGAAAAACGAGGCGATGTCGCGATACATAGCAGTATGGCCGTTGCCGTAAACACACCCGGAAAAATCCTCACTTTGGGCTTGGCAAGCGGTCGGATCGGGGGTGTAAATCTGGAGTTCATTGACAGCGATTCCACCCAGTTGAGCGAGCCCTTCCGAACCTACGATGGACAGCGATGCTTCGTAATCTTTGGGACGCGCTGCCGTTGTCACTTCCAAACTGCCGATCACCTTCGACTGGTAGGTAATGGTAGCCACGACCGAATCTTCGACCTCGATGGACGCCCCCAAGGTGCGCATAGTTGCGTTGACTTGATAAACTTCACCGGCAAAGTAACGCAGCAGGTCTACATGATGGATGCCCTGGTTAGTCAGTACTCCCCCATCCTGAGCGTATGTGCCGCGCCAGGGGGCCATGTTGTAATACCGATCAGGCCGGCACCATCGGACCCGCACCCCAACCAGACGGATTTCACCCAGCTCACCCGATTCGATGCCTTTTTTCACTCGTTGGACGGCCAGATTGTACCGGTTTTGAAAGGCTGGAAAAATATGTAGCCCCAGGCTGTCAGCAACCTGGTAGGCGTCGATCAGTTGCGACGGGCGCATAAACGTCGGTTTTTCAATAATGACGTGCTTTTGGTAGCGTTTCATCACGTCCAGACCGTGCTCCCAATGCATACCCGAAGGGGTAATAATGGCCACAATGTCAACGTCCGGTATGGTAGTAAGCATTTCGTGATAATTGGTGTAATGGGGTATATTGAACTCCTTGCCACAGGCTAAGGCTTTATCTTCTTCCAGATCGCAGACCCCGACCATTTCCATTGTCTCTATATCGGCAATCGAACGGCAATGGTGACCTGCAATTCGCCCGCAACCGATCAGGGCAACTTTATATTTGTCTTTAGGCATATAATCTTCCTCTCATTAGGCTAAGAAACAATCTGAGCAATACGGTCGATTACGGGTTTGAACTGTTCGGTAGTGGTGGAAGAAAAACGGCTAAACCCTTCCAAACATGGATCGTTAAAATCGCGGCGGTAATATACCATATTACTCAAGGCTTTGTGGATTGCTTCTGCATGCACTCCGAAAGCGACATGCAGAAAATTTCCTTGACCGCGTAAGACCCGGAATCCCAGGTTGCTCATAGCCCCGAGGAAAAATCGCTTTCCTTTTTCGAGCCGTTCAACAGAGGCTATCATTTCGTCTTCGTGATCAAGCATTTTTTCCATAACAGCCACGGCTACGGTGTTGACTTCGTACATCGGCCGAACCTTGTGCAGGCACATAACCACTTCCGGGCCGGCCGCGGCCAGACCGAGTCGAAAACCGGCCAGCCCCCAAGCCTTGCCCGTGCTTCGAGTTACCATCAAATGCGGATAGTCCAAGACCCACGGCAGAACCGTCTTCTCATGAAATGGATAATACGCTTCGTCGATCAGTAACAGAGCCCCGGCATTGCCGGCCCCCTCGATAATGGTCTTCAGATCGTCCAGCGAGAAAACGGTTCCGGTCGGGCTGTCAGGATTGGGCAGGCAGACCATCTTCGGTCGAAACTCCTCAATGGCCTGGACCACCGCTGCTGCATCGAGGACCGGACCCTCAACCGATGGTTGGTAGACCAGGTTTTTTTCAAAGGCACCATACATTTTGGAGTAGACAAAATACATTGCGAACGTCGGTTGGGTGTGCAGCACAACGTCGCCCGGTGCAATGTAGGCTTCAAAGGCCGACCGGATAGCCCCGTCCGACCCGGCAGACAGTAGCAGGTTCTCCGGCCCTACCCCCAGCCGGGCAGCCAGTTTTCGATAGAGCGGACCGCTTTCAGGATAGCAATAAAGGCTCTCTATGGGAATTTCTGCCAGAACCCGTCGGACGACTTCAGCCAATTCGGGGTCGTTGTTTTCATTCTTATCCAACCACAACAAGTTCGGCTTCCTAGGAACGCCTAAGGTCCAATCCGGTCTTAAAAGATTGGGGTCAGCAACAGGTGCTCTCGCTGTCGGAGTCACATAATGGTGCTTATCCATATTTCCTTTATCCTTTACATAATTGACTGAAATCAGGTGCAAAATATGCCTATCACCCTTGGTATCTTTCATTTCTGAAGAAACAAATCAGCCGGTAAATGGAACTCTCCAGGTATGTCTTTCCTATCATTATTCCCTTTTCTCACAGCCAACGCAGTAAAAACAAGGCGATCATATTTTGTTCTTGCTGTTGGTGATGGTGACCCCCAATATCCATAGGCCATAATATGGTCAGGTCTTGGTTGAAGGTTTGCTAATATTGCAAGGGCATGGTGAACATTCAGTACAATATAAGGCGCTTTTTCAACTTCCACCGCCTTCGCTGGCATCCTTTCCTCAAAATAGATGTATTGAAAGCTTTCAGAAAAATTGAGCAAAGACTGCTGTGGCGTTAATCGTAAGGTTAGAATAAAATGTCCCCCAACCCGGACGTATTTCCAGCATTCACTGATAATATCTTCAGTAGCAATATTCCAATCCGCACAACTCAGAGAAAAAACTTTGTCATACTTATCGGTTGGCAATGAATCGATTGTCAGAATATCGCCACAGATAAAATGGCATGGACAAGAATATTGGGGTCTCTTCGTACCGGCATGTTCAATAGCCGGGGCATTGATGTCCACTCCAACATATTCCGTTAAAGAAAAACGCTCTCCTAAAGCCAAACCAAGCCCACCAGCAGCGCAACCGACATCGAGAATACTTCCCATTTGACCATCAGGCCCGGCAACCCGTTCAAATATCCACTTCTCAGACGGATAAAATTGATCCCATTTTACCCTGTTTATACTAAAATATTCCGCAATCTTTTTCGTCTTATATTCGATATTTTCCCCTGACATATTATATACCACTGCAAAATGATTTAATTACTCATCCCAATCCTGATATAAATCAGAAATTTCAGTATCTTTTTCCAAGATGACTCCCCAGAATCCCTCGAAGTCACTATGTCTCCAAAACAATTTTAATACGAGACTGATAACAGGCCACCGCTGCGGATATTGGTAATGAAACTGACTATGAATCACCTTCCATCCCCCATGCAGAAAAAGTAGCGTCCAATCCTGCGGGCTTAATTCGAAAATATGCTCTTCCTCGGCACTTATTTTTTTATTTGTTTTGTACCGAATCTGATGTAACCCCACACGGCTAGCCTTAAGATATGGGACACTAAGGATCATTTTATTTGTTTTTGATCTCTTAGCCAACCGCCGAAAAAAAATAGCGGGATTATGCAGGTGTTCAACCATTTGAAATGATGTGTAGAAATCGACATGCTGCCCCTCAAGGTCCAATTCTTCCGCCCGACAAAGAATCGCTTTAAATCCTCGCTGCTGAATTTTTTCAATAGCTTTTGCGTCCAGATTAACGCTAATCGTATCAATGCTAAATCGATCTTTTGTCAATTCCTTTAAATACAGCATATGGGTACCAGCCGAATCGCCGATATCCGCAACAGTTATTCTTTTTGAATGAATGCTGTTTACATGTTTTAGCATCAATGCACACTGAAATGCCTGTAGTGCTCGTCGTTTAACTTCCCAATAGTCATTAAATATGTCTTTTTCGCTTGATTCCTGATCTGAAACATCCGGTACTATTTCTCGAAGTTTTTCTACTAGCGGATATAATCCACTTTGATTGATGGCTTTGTGAATCGACCACATTCCTATCTTTTCATAAACAACCCGTGGCTTCATGCCAATTAAGCTTAATGCTTTTTTTATTAATATTCTGACGTTAATCATGTGACCTTAGCTTTGCATCGTTTAAATAAAAGTCATCATGAACAGCATTATGCATATTTGAAATGTGACTTCAGCTTCGCTTGAAGCAGATTGATGTCATCACGGCTTATTCCAAAGACAGCCGGAAAAAAATAAGCGAGTCCGACGGCCATTACGCTATAGCACAGTCCTGAAATCAGAAAATTGGTCAGGATGTTTGTGCGAAGTGCAAGTAGATAATCCGCACCGAGTGTAGCAAGAACGGCTAATATCAATAAGCAAATCATGCTTAATCCTTGATGGCTGAGATAACGCCAAAAACGGAGGTTCAACTGTTTAGTGTTAAAATACAACTGAACATTAACACCAATAACGTTGAGCAGAACCATCTTTATAGCTAATCCCGTGGCTCCGAAATTCAGCCCCAGTTTATTTGCAGGAGCAATAAGGAAATAGGTTAAGGGCAATCCTAATATTAAAAAGATTATCCCAATGTTCCGATATAAAGCTGTTTGACCTGTAGCAAAGAATAACGATGCGCTTAATTGTCCATACGTTTGATGAATGGGATAAAATGCCATGATCGTCACTGCGGCCAACGCTCCGCCATATTGACCTCCCCCAAATATATAAATTACCTTATCTGCCTGCAGCGCTATAAAACACGAAAAATAAGCAGAAATAGAAAATAAAGCGGGAAAGTATCGTCTAAAAAGAACCGCCATCTGGCCTATGTCATTGATCGCGTATGCAATGGAAAATTCACGGAGAAGCAACGGTATCATAGCACTAGTGAATAGAAAACACATGGCTCCTATCTGATAGGAAAGGGTATAGAAACCCTGTTGAAGACTTCCACCTGCCACTTGAAGAATCCATCTGTCAAAAATCCCTGTTACCAATGCAAATACCGAAACTAAAAAAAGAGGATGGCTAAAGAGATAAAATTCTTTAAAATATTTTATAAACTGGGGGCGAGATGGAAACACCAATATTGCGTTAAGAGAATATCCTTTACGCTCAAATATATAGATAAACGCCCCGGCCAAAAAAAATAAAATGACATAGTGATATACGAAGAATTGCGCTAAGTGAATTTGCCCAAGAATAAATAGTAAAAGGATTAGCGCCAATCCTAATGCCCTCTGGATGATACGGGCTTTTTCTGTGGCAACGGTTAATCCATAGGCATCCCCCATCATAGTCAGTACCCCGACATTCCACGTCAATATCCCCCAAATGGCTGCAAGGTAAATATAAAGTATGCGTTGATCAGGCCAGATAACATGATAAAGATTCACGTTGTGGGCAATAAAAACGAAGGCCAAGGTTATTATTGATACTATGATTGCAAAACAGCCATAGAAACGTACCAATACAACATCTCTCTGCCGGCCGGATAGCTTAGTGTAAAAACAAGTTGATGTTCCCATATCCAAAAAGCCAACAAACTGAGTAAAAAAACTGCTTAATAAACCAAAATCCCCGTATGCCTTTGGACCAAGGCCTCTTGGAATTATGGCCTGAACTATAATGTTGAAAGCGAACCCGACAAGGTTGGCGAGAAGTTTGAATAAATAACGTTTTTTTATAGAATCTTCAATCACGAGATTTTACTGTAAACTGATTGCATTCTGCATTATTAAGTATTCGGCAAATACCTGCCATGCCGGTGTATCATCCGTTCCTGATTTCTTAATATACTTATTCTTATATTCTTCATAAAGCACTTCATTTACGATGAGCTCTCTATTCAAATCAATTTCATAAGATTGATCGATATTAAGCACCTTTTTATCAAACAAGCCTGCCATAAAATCAATCAGTCCCATTCTACTTTGTTGCAGCATATTTGTTGTTATAAAGATCATCGGTTTCCTAAATAAAACCGGATAATTGACAGAAGCGCTGTCGTGCAGAATTACAAATTCCGATTCTTTAATTAATTCTGCTGTTTTCCCCCTAATAATGGATCTGTTTCCATATAAACTCTTTTGCGTCTCGTACTGGGAACGCGGATGTGCTGCAATAACAATACGGACGCCATGGTTCTTTTCTAAATGATCAAAGAAGCTACACAACCGTGGATAATACTCTTCTGCCGCAAATAAAGGTCTAGTAAGGGCGTCAGGGTGAAAGGGAAAATACTGATCTAGGAAAACGCATATTTTGTTATCTTGCTTGCTTGATTGCTTCATTATCCTGAGGTAAATTTCGTAATCAAAATTATGAGACCATAGAATTTTTGTTTCTTTGCAAATGGAGAACGTTGGCAAGAAAAACTCGCCTCCCAATGCCAGCACTATGCTTGCCGGGCGTATCCCTATATACTTTGATGGGGTAACATTAAACAGATATGCGGCGAGTTTTTGGGGGGTTATGTTCAGGATCCTATTTATAATTTTATTTTTTTTAACATTAAAAACTGGATAATTATAACTGTAAAGACTATACGGAATCCTGTATTTTGACAAAGCTTTGAAAATAAAATAGCTTCTGAAATCGTAATTTATAATACAGGCGACAAAACTGTTTCTCGGCAGTTTTTTTATTTCAATAAGAACGTTTTTTTTCTTGGGGAAAAAACGGCATTTTGCAAAGTCACTCTTATCTGGAGGCGTATAAGACTTGAATCTCTCGGGATTTAGGATCTCAGTAAAATCCCAAACTTCAACGTTAAAACCATTACGATGAAGTATTTCAAAACCAAATCTATCAGTATCTCTATTATCAAGAGGCGAGGATATAAAGAAAATTATATTATTTATCATGAAAATCTATTGAAAATTCTTCCTCAGTCAGACCATATAATTGTGTATTACGATATCTCCTTTTTCATGAACTATCGAACGGATAAGACTGATTTATTATGATTGCCGAAATCCTCTGAAACTAGCATCCTTGTAAAGGTAAAGATTCTCCGCTTGTTCGACTACCGAGTTTAATTTTCTTTCGAAATAATTGGTTATTAGCCTTATGTTTGCATCAAGCAGGCACCGATGAAACTCATTTTCACTAAGTTCTGTAAAATTAATAGATACCAAATCAGAATTTATATGCTTATTCTCATAAAAGTCTTCACAGTCTTTGAGCAAACCTTTTTCAATCGCATAATAATAAAGAGGTGAGCCCGGGTACGGCGTAACCGGTCGAATCGTCCTCATTTGGGAGCCATCATCGTATTTTAGGAGCAAATCGACTCCTTTCATTAAAATATCTTTATTTTCCCCGATATTCCCGAAAATGATATTATAGCCAGGGCTTATTCCTGCTTCCAGGGTGGCTTCGATACCGCTGATTATTTGCTTGGTAGTCAAGGCCTTGTTCATATTTCTCAATATCTTGTCATCAAATGATTCAATTCCATAATTGATAAAAACGCATCCTGCCGTCTTCATCATCTTTAGTACATCTTTTTTAGCAAAGTTTAATCGCCCGTTGCAATCCCATTTTATATTGAGTTTATATTTTATAAAATCATTACACAAACTGATCGTTCTCTCCCTTGAAGACATAAGGAGTTCATCGCCAAATATTATATGGCTAATTCCGTAATTCAACTTGAGTAGTTTAATTTCTTCGATAATACTCTCATTGCATCTTGGACGGAACCCTTCGTCCATTCGATAACAGAAATTACACTTGAAAGTACAACCTCTTCCAGAGAGAATTGGCATCGCAAAATCATCATTCGTGCAATGAGGAACCCTGAATAACTTGTAATAAGAAATGGGAAACAGTTCATAGGCAGGAAATGGAATTTCATCAATATCTTCGATCAAAGGCCGCCGTTCATTTACAACACATCCATCTTCTCGCCTGAAGGCAATGCCTTTAATTCGATCGAGAGCCTGTCCATTTTTCAGGGCATTCAATAATTCTACAATAGTAATTTCGCCCTCTCCCATGACAATGGCATCTGCGCCTGTTTTCCTCAAAAAGAATTCCGGCTCTGGTGTGGGTCCGTGTCCGCCTATGAGATAAAAAGGTCGATTTCTTGAATTGTTTATAGCCGCAGATATCTTTAATGCCTTTCGGTACTGGTAATAACCCCCAATAAAACCAAGACCAACGACATCAAAAGAATTGTGATCCAGGTATTCCTGCAAATGGCTTTCCGGGTAGTGATGCACATCTTGATTGTATACTTCAACCTCATATCCCGCTTTCAGCAAAACGGCAGCAATATATGCCAATCCCTGAGGAAACCAGTGAATATAGGAATCATTATCATAGACTATAAGAAGGATTCTCATCTTTTTTCCTATCTGCTGTTGAGAATAAATTCTGCAAATTTAAAATCCATTTCATTATCTATATCGACCGATCTCTGTCTTGGCATGATGTAAGCGTATGTTTCTTCACCAAACAGGATTCCTCGCAATTTTAAATATTTTGAATATGCCAAGTAAATTGCGCCGTTTATTCTATATTCTATTGGAAAATCCTGCCTATTCTTGTTTATTAACTCAGGTTTCAAAAAATGTTTCATACATCTATCAGGTGGCAGCGTATTCATTGCATAAGAAGGATATTCTGCTTCACATACTCCGACAACAACCTGGGCATTGGATAAAAACAGTGATTCAATGGCACTGTCAATATCTTCCGGCCCTCTTAATGGAGATGTCGGTTGCAAATACATAACTAAATCATATAATCTGCCTTGTTTTTCGAGGTAATCAATCGCATGTATCATGACATCGATAGCTTTCGCATCATCCGTGGCCAATTCTTTTGGCCGCAGAAAGGGAACATATGCACCATATTTTTTTGAAATATCAGCAATCTTTTCACAATCAGTTGATACTATGATATCATTCAAGTATTTCGATTTTTTTGCATGATCAATTGTCCAAGAAATCAAAGGTTTTCCGCACAGCAGTTTTGTGTTTTTCCCCGGTAAGCCTTTACTTCCACTTCGTGCCGGAATTAACGCTAAAATTGAACGGTTATTTATCATATCCGAATTTTTCTAAAGCTTTCTTATAACTTGCCCATTCACCAATATCTATCCATGATTTCTCACTGACAGGATATACGCCTACCTTGCCGCCATTATTTTTAACATCATAGATCAACTGCGTTATATGGTAAAATTCGTTACGTGGTATAATGTCGATAACCTTCGAATTTAATATATACATCCCCGTATTAACTAGGAAACTTAAATCAGGTTTTTCTCTTATCACTAAAAGATTCCCACCGCTTTCAATATCACAAATACCGTAAGGGATATTATAATGCTTGACGGAAGCAACCAGCGTAATGTCATTTTTCATCCGATGATGGAATTTTGATATTTCAGAATAATCTTCTTCTATTATAATATCAGAATTAGAAACAAAAAAGTTCCCACCAACCTTCCCTTCTATATATTTTATGGCGCCGGCTGTACCAAGCGGTTTTTTTTCTTCAATATAGGTAATTTTGTATCGCGGATTAAAATCTTCAAAATAAGCTTTTATCATTCTCCCCTTATGATTCAGGGTTATATAAAATTCTCGTACCCCAAATTCGCAAAATTTATCTATAATGATTTCTATAATTGGTTTGTCGCCTATCGGGATCAATGGCTTTGGAAGGACTTTTGTAAATGGATCAAGACGAGTGCCTTTGCCGCCAGCCATGATGACAACAGGCAATTTTATCTTTTTCCTTTTTATTCCAATTTGTTCATTTTTTGAAAACAGACTTTCCCATTTTATGATCTGGCGAATTTTATTATTCGAATCAAGTACCGGCAATAATGTTAATTTATATTTGATAAATAGTTCTTTTACCTCATCTGGCAATAAATTCTTTTCATAAATAAATTTGGGTGATTTATTAAAAATATCCGATATGTCGCCCTGCAAGCTTTTCCCGCTGAGCAAGTAGCGCCGTACATCACCATCAGTCAATGCACCCAATAACTTATTCTCATTATCGACGATAAATAAAACCTTTTCAGCAGTTTCATCCAGTCGTATGAGGGCTTCTTTGATACTGAAATTTTTGTTTATTAAAAGTTGTTTGTTAAACATGTAGAACCATAATAATGTATGCGCGATTCTTTACGCTGGTTTCTGACATATTATAATCCATTCACTGATGACAATTTCTTCATTATTTATTGTCGATATTAACCTGTCAATGGAAACAATATGAAAAAACTGTCCATAAAGCTTTTTTATACCATCCCCACCGATTAGTCTTGTATAGCCCTTATTCGCAAACGGCCCATCAGATATTTCATTGTACTCAAAATCACTGATTTTGGTTTGTGTGCGTCCTGTATACATGTCATTGGTAAATGTTCTACTATAAAAAAGCCCTTCAGTTTTCATGACCCTTTTAATTTCTCCGAGAATCTTTTTTGTATTTTCCAAGCTGTTGCAATACAAGCATTCATTATCGATGACGCCATCGAAAAAAGAATCCGAATAGGGCATCTTTTCAATATTTCCCACTAACAGCTCTGCCGATAAACCTTCGTCTTCCATTATTCGTTTCCCTTTGTCGATTGCTATGGATGACATGTCAATTCCATATGCATTAAATCCCTCTTTTGCGAAGTACCTTACATTTGGCCCTGGACCGCAGCCTACCTCAAGGATGTTGATTTTTCTTCTATCCTTTTGATAAAAATTCTTGGCAGTAAAACGTATCAAGCTCTCGGCAGGATATCTGCCCCAATCTTGGTCTTGAAATACTTTATCCCATATATCGAGGTTCATGTTTTATTACCTCCTTTCGCTATAGAACAGTCCACTATACATTTCCGTTTAGACATCCTTTAAATCCTATAATCTATAGAAAAGGAAATAACCGGAAGGGCGGGGACCATGCAGCTCCTCCCATTTGGCACCAAGCCATTGATAAACATCATTATTGTGGCATCGCTTACCGATATTGAAAACGCGACGATCAGGGCCTAATCTCGCCTTAAAACAAAACAGCGGATCTTCCGCATCACTCGTTTTACCTCCACCCATATGGAGAATTCCTATGCCGCGCCTTGCGGCTTCAAGAGCAACTCCGTGGTAAAGGTAATTTGTCATTCCTCTTGCAGGGCCTTCACTTAAATATACCATCAGATGGCTATGAGCAAACTGCATCCCTACAAGGACGATAACGGCGGTAACTGCTATTCCTTCTTTTTTTACAACTCCTAACCATAATTTATCCCCAAGCCCCGTTGCAAGGCTTTTAAAGTATGCTTCACTAAAACGTGTTTCGGAATCGGCATCTAAAAGATCCTGGGTATAGGCATATTTCTCTGCAAACCAAGACATCTTCCCTGCAACGCTTGCTATTTCGAATATATACTCTTCACTCTCAGCTTTTCTGATCATATGGCGATGATTACGGAAAAAGGAATCGTTCCAGATCGCATTGGGATAAGAATTTAGATCCATTACTACCGTCTGACGATCTTCCAGCACTTGCATCTCATGAGGGGCCCAAAGATAATTTTCAAGTAGGGGGTGAAAACGACAGAACTCACCTACTATGCCAGTACGAACGCACCACTCTGAAAAATACCGCCAAGCATCGCGTAAAAATGTTTTATCCTCGCCTGCTTTATTTACGACAGGACCTCCGTAACCATAGGGAGACTGAATGTCATAAAATACCTTTCCTGCAAAATACTTATCCGCCATAGGAATATTGCATCTAAGATATGGATACATCCACAGCGCGTCACCGTCCATCGCAAGGGCACAATACGCTTCACCGCGACCCTCAGCTTCATATGCCAGCAAATATTCCGGCAGAAAATAGACGTCACGCCGTTCCGGAGGTAATTTATCCCAACTCCCTTTCCAAGTCTCGCGATCATTCATTATGTTCGCTTTTAGTATTTTAAAGTTTATAATAACGCCTAAATCCATGTTTTGTTTAACAATAGAGGTTTAGAGAAATTTTAAACCTTTTGAACGAAAATTAACTTTATAAATTTTGTTGGTTTTACAACTCGACCGGCATATCTACCAAGAAGTCTCTTTGGGCAGTTTGACCGAGAATTTTATCCCACATCATGGGACTAATACCTGTTCCCGGCCTCTTTACTGTGATGTTCTCTTCCGTAAAGATTTCTCCTTTCTTAATATCCCGAGTGGCCACAATACTTCTTCGAACAATGTTAATATTTTTGAGTTCTGAGGAAGAAGGTTTTTTAATACCGTCACCCATTGCGACTTCAATATTTCTTATTGCCTTTATCATCTCTTTAAGTTCATCTGGATCCAAAGAGGAACCATGATCCGGCCCTAACATATTTTTATCAAGCGTAAAATGTTTCTCTATGATGCTTGCACCAAGGGCAACAGCCGCAACTGGAACTTCAATGCCCAACGTATGATCTGAATAGCCCACGGCAACATTGAACTCATTTTTTATTGTGATCATAGCCGTTAAGTTCACATCTTCCATATTGGTTGGATAGTCCGTATTACAATGCAATACTGTTATCATGGCCTTGTCAGTACCGGCTTGCATAAGTATACTTATAGCTTCACCGACTTCAAGGAGATTAGCCATTCCAGTTGACAGGATCAATTTTTTGTCAAGACTTCCGATTTTTCTCAAATAAGGAAGATTTGTAATTTCACCCGAGGGAATTTTAAAGGTATCAAGTCCGATTTCTAAAAGAAACTCTATACTTTCAAAATCAAAAGGCGTCGATAAAAAAATAATCCTTCTATAAGTACAATATGCGGCAAGTTCCCTAAAATCTCGTTGACTTAGCTCAAGTTTTTTCGCCATTTCTAATTGTGATTCACTCGAATCTGTAGTGCATTTTTGGTAATCAGCTTTTGGCGCATATTTGCTGACAACCTTATCAGCTTTAAAAATTTGAAATTTTACAGCATCTGCACCAGCATCCGCCGCTACATCAATCAACTTTTTTGCCAGGTCAATAGATCCGTTGTGGTTCACGCCCGCCTCGGCGATAATATAGACTTGATTGGTCATATAAATTAATTCACGGGAAATTAAAAAATCTTTTTCTGATAAGCGCCTGAAAATTTGAAATTTGCTTTATCTTTTTTAAAATGTTCATAGAAGAATTACCATCTCCATAGGGATTAACCGTTTCCGAGCAGTCTTTTTCCAGAGCAGTTAAAATAGCCCTCCGAATATCTTCAAATTGTGGTACGCAATTAATAACAGAGGTTGCTTGAAGACGCCCTTTTTGTCTGTCTCCAATGTTAACTGTCGGCTTTTTGAAAGAAGGCACTTCGTAAAGCCCACTTGATGAATTTCCAACAACCACATCTACCTGTGCAATTGTACTCAAATAAAGCAGTTGTCCCATAGAAATATGACCACTTGCGTTTGAATATTTTGCCACATAATCATCAATCATCCGCATAATAAGTCTGCCTTCAGGATCCGAATTCGGTTTTGTGAAGATCAAACCAACCCCAGCCCCAAGTTGACTTAGAACATCCAAGAGTTGTTGGAATTGTTCCGCTGCAGTTTGAAAATCCAAGCTTACCGGATGAAAGGTTATTAGTAAGTTTTTTTCCTTAAACTTAAAACCGAGTGTTTCCTCAAGCGCCTCTCGATCTATCAATTTCAGCCGCTTTATCTGATCAATCCCTGGACTTCCCACGTTGTAGATATGCGCCGGATTTTCTCCCAGTTGCCGAACTCTCCGCGCCGCTACATCATTGGTAACAAAATGAAGCTGCGACATCTTAGTAATGCTGTGTCGAATAGATTCATCAAATGCGCCCTCTGTGACGTCTCCGCCACCGATATGAGCTATCGGAATCCGCGCAATAAGAGCAGCCTCTGCTGCAGCTAAAATCTCAAAGCGGTCTCCAAGCAATATGAGAAGATCAGGACGCAACCGATCTAATGCCTCTGCAAAGCCAATAACACCCAAGCCAATTGATTTGGCAACACCAACGGTTGTATCACTGGAGAGCAGCATTTCGACCTTTGCATTGATCTGAAAGCCATCCTCTTCAATAACTCTGTATGTCAACCCAAATTCCGGCGAAAGATGCATTCCTGTAGCAATGATCTGGAGCTCGATATCCGGATCATCTTGTATCCCCTGCATCACCCCGGAAAGCAATCCGTATTCCGCCCGACTTCCCGTTACTACGCAAATCTTTCGTTCAGACATTCAGATCACCTTAATTTGCACTGAAAGGGAACGTCTTAAGAGGCTAACATATACGTAAATCCATCTTAGGACAGTCTTTCTTTGAATATTCTGTTAAAATTATTTTTTCTTTCACGTTCTCACACTACTGGGGAGATTGACCAGCCGGTCCTCCAGACATTGGGCTGTTTCAGGGTGTGTACACTGACAATGGCGATACATGGGACGGGGGCATGAGTCTCCAAACAGGCCGTGTTTGAATACCTTTTTCCCTGGAATAGGCAAGAAAATGCTCCCGTTCCCGTTTATCTTTTAAAATAATTGTATTCAGCCAGTAATTGGAAGCTGCGCTTTCAGGCTCTGAAATGAAGGAAACGCCCAGATTCTGAACAAAATCATAATACATCAGCGCTGTCTGGCGCTTGTGTTCTAAAATCCTGGCAATGTCAAATATGCCTGCCTGTTCAATGACATCGATGCATGCTTTGCAATGGCCGCCGCCTCCAATTAATATAATTTTTTCCATAAAAAATTATAGCTCAAAGAGATAAGGTGAAAGCTGAAAGTTTTAAGCTTTGACCTTTCACTTCAGCCCTTTCACTTTTGAACTTTTATCTATTGCATTAATTAGCCCCTTGATCATTGAGGCAATTTCTATTCCTTCAGATTTCAATGAGCTGAATGTTTCTTCGGATATCCAGTTTTTTCGTTTAAAAATTTCCAACAAAGTCATGGTTTCATATAACGAACCGCGTGCGATATAGCAATACTGAATAAATTCTTTCTTGGAAAACCGGCCCTTGCCCTCTGCCAAATTCATGGCTACGCTGGTTGAACTCGATTCAATCTGCTCCAGCAGACGGTAGTGCATTCGATCCGTGGATATATTCTCTATTGCGTCAATAACAACAACAGCAAAATCTACGGCTCTGTTCCAAACGTCTATATTTTCATAAGCGAATCTCATCTTCCCCATTGTCTCCGCTTTTCTTTCAGCTTTCAACTTTCACCTTTCAACTCATCAACCCTGCGCTGCTCGGTATATTGATCAAAGTCCGCTCCAGGCCTTCTGCTATACTTAAATCCATTTTAGGACAATCTTTGAACATGGGTAACCTGTGCATCAGCGTCCAGGCCGGTCGTGTCATGATACCGACACTGTTGGTCATTTCAAGCAATATATCCCGCTGATCAGAAAATATTTCATCCAGTAGCAGGACATTCAGCCAGTAATTACTTTTTGCAAAATCCGGCTCAATAAAAAAGCAGATTCCGTCTAAATCTTCAAAAGCCTTTTTATATTTTTCAGCAAGTTTACGTTTGTTTTTCAAAAACTCAGGCAGTTCTTCAAGCTGCGCACAACCGAGTGCGGCATTAATATTTGGAAGCCGGTAGTTATACCCGATGCAGTCGTGCGTAAAATCCCATTTATGTGGTGTTTTTGCCGTGGTTGTAAGATGCCTGGCCCTTTTCCCAAACTCTTCCGCATTGGTAAGGATCGCACCACCGCCTCCGGTTGTAATGGTTTTATTGCCGTTAAAACTTAACACCGCAAGCTTTCCCAGACTGCCGGTATGCCGGCCCTTGTAATAAGATCCGATAGATTCGGCAGCATCTTCTATCAACTCCAATTTATATCGGTTGCAAATTTCAATCAGAGGGTCCAGATCAACCGGATGACCGAAGGTATGCAT